>SAMEA103957793__coassemble_103_pt1 | contig 36311 bp, 34 predicted proteins | sample SAMEA103957793__metabat2_high_PE_005 | metagenome-assembled genome bin SAMEA103957793 (sample SAMEA103957793) | gut metagenome | biome: gut; material: feces | host: Canis lupus familiaris | collected 2014 | reverse complement strand
TTAACCATCCAGTTTTATAGTTTGATTTGGCGATTACACTGTACTTACTGGATGGCTAAGAATACTATTTTGATTTTATGAAGACATATAAAGAACTAAATAATTATGTAGAGTCATTGTATGATGATGACATCGAGGTATTAAAGGTAATCATAGATACAATTGATGTATCAAATACTATGAATAATGTTATTCATAAGGCAAATGATTATTCATGCCTATACTGTAAAAGTATAAATTTAATTAAGAATGGTAATAAGAAAGCCAAACAAAGATATATTTATAAAGAATGTGGTAAACACTTCATTCCCATATCAAAATCAACGTTTATCAAGACTCACCATAAATATATGAATTGGTTGAATTTTATTCACTATGAATTATTAGGCCAAAGTTTAGAAGAAGAATCATATAGGTGTGATATATCAAAAACTACAGCCTTTCGTTGAAAACATAACTTATATTCTTCTCTTGTTATTAGTTCTAAACCTATATTATCTAGTGTGGTTCAATATGACTCAACTGACTTACTAATAAATTTAAAGGGTACAAAGTAATGTTACATGCCACCCATCAAAAAAACGAGTTGATAGTGATAATATAAGATGTATATCTCATATTAAAGTGTGTTTTATCAGCAATTGATGATAATGGTAACTTATTTATAAGTATAGCTGCTACTGGTAGAGAAACTAATACTAAAATGAAGATACTAGAGCCCTATATTAAGAAGTGTAACTTGTTTACTTGTGATGGTGCTTATGCAGTTGTTACTATGGCCAAAAAAACAATATACAAGTTCAAGTTATAAAGTCTAAAATATTTATTAATGAATGTCATTATAATCTAAATGAAATTAATCAAATACATAAAGAGATACACAGTGATAAAAGATGTAGAATTGGTGTATCAACCTGTCATCTTCAAAGATATTTAGATATGTTTTGCTTTAAAAATATAAAATATACAACACAATATTATGATAAGGAAAGAAAAATTTTAGATAAATCTATAAAATCTAATATTATTTCAACAAATAAAGATATTATTAAAGCAGGTGTTTTAATATTAATGATATTGAGTTTTAGATTTTATCAGTCCATTTCTTAAAAAAAGCCTTAAATAATAAAAACATAATTTAATAGAATAGTTGGTGTAAATATGAATAATGCTGTAATTCTAAAGACTGACTTTAATTACAAATTAATTGGTAAAGATATGGTGTCTTATATTATTGATACACTGAAAACCTCATTTTTATTCGATAATATTATAGTGAATTATCTTGATAATGTATTATGCAAATGTGTAAATAATACTGGTCATACACTATTCTTTCCTGATAATATACCTCTTTTAAGCATTGAAGAGATAAGATATTTTATAAATTCATCATTTAAAAATAAGATTACTAGATATATTATAGAAAATGGTTTATCTAAGTATTATATTTATAGTTTTGATAATAATCTATTAAATAAAGCTAATTATGATTTATTATATAAGGAAGTTATTGATGAAGAATATAATGAAGATAATATAATTAAAAACGTAAATGTTGTGATTAATGATAATCTTTTTAATGTTTGTGATTACCATTCTCTTTCACTTGTTGAAAAGAAATTAATAAATAAAATAAACTTAAAACATATGCTAAATGGGGTTTATTTAATGAATCCAGATAGTATTGTAATATCACCAGATGCTAAGATAGGTGGCGGTACTACAATATACCCTGGTTGTATGATTATGGGAAATACAAAAATTGGTAAAAATTGTATTGTTGGGCCTTATACTGAAACTATGAATGCTACAATAGAAGATAATGTAGTATGTAAACAATCTGTAGTATATGATTCTAAAATATTAAGTGGAGCACAAGTAGGTCCATTTACACATCTTAGAATGAACAGTGTTGTTGGTATAAATGATAGAATTGGTAATTTCGTAGAAATGAAGAATTCTACATTAGGTGAAAAAACTAATGTAGCTCATTTAACTTATATCGGTGATACTACTTGTGGTAGTCATGTTAACTGGGGATGTGGTACAGTAACAGTTAACTATGATGGTAAGAATAAACATAAAACTATAATTGGTGATAATGTATTTATTGGTTGTAATACAAACTTAATAGCACCAATTAAAGTGGCTAGTGATTCTTTTATAGCTGCTGGATCTACTGTTATAAATGATACTGAAGAAGCAGATTTTGTAATAGCAAGATCTAAACCAGTAGTTAAAAGAAAAGGTGCATATAAATATAAGAAGTGATAGGTAATAGCATGAAAGAAAAACTACATATTGTTTCTGAACATATAACTAATAAAAATAACAAAAAATTTTCAACTGATAATTTGGTAAAACCAAATGAAGATTATTTTATTGATGATAATATTAATAAAATATATATTGTTTTAGATGGTATTTCTAGATATATTGAAGATTATAAGTTAAATCTGCATTTAGTATCTGATCTTTCAAAGTTATTTGGAAATAATATATATGATTATTTATTAAAACATAAGAGTATTATTACTGATGTAGAAACAGCAAAAGATGTTTTAATGAAAGCTTTTGATTATGCAAATAGTTGTGTTAGTGTATATATAGATAATAATTATAATTTAAAAGGTGAGATACCAGGATGTGTTGGAGTTGTTTCGTTAATTGTAAATGATTATATTTACAGTATTAGTTTTGGGGATTCAATGGGAATAATATTTAGAGATACTTCTAAGATAATATTTGCACCTAACCAAACAGAGTATGTTTTTAATTATTTAAAATATGAAAAAGATAGAAATAAACTCATTAATGATTTTATAAATAATAATATATCTCCATATGGATATGCAGTTGCTAACGGTGAAGAAGAAGCAAGTAAATTAGTAAATTTTAATTATATAAAATTAGAAGAGTCTGATGTGATCTATCTTACTACTGATGGAGCAAGTGATTTGATTCAATTTTATAAAAATGAGTTTATTAATAGACTAACTTTACATGAACTTATCACCGAATCGAACAATCAAGATTTATTATTAAATAAATCCTACTTTGATGATAAAACTATAATAAGGATAAAGATTTAAAGATATATTTTAGTATATACAACGCTACTACATATCTCATCATTTCTTTTTATATTATTACCAGTTTTTAAACTTAAAGTTATAAGTATAAAAGGAACTATTATAAAAAAAAGCAACTTTGGGTATATCGTGGTTTCTAAGAAAACACAAAGATTCTTTAAATAGATTGTTGGCAGTTTGGCAAAAGGATAAATCTACCAACAATCTATTTTATGTATTTGTATAAAGTAAAAGTCTATAATTATTATTTATAGTAAAAATTGTCTATAAAACATAAAATTAGATTATTTATTGTTTCTTCAAAGATTTTTTAAATATTTTATTAAGTACTTAACAATCGTATAATGTATATAAGTTGAGTTTTTAACTTTTTATCATTTGAGAAAATTCATCATTTATATTATAATGAATGAGGAAGTAGGTGATGCATTTTGAAACAATATGTAGATTTAAAACTAACAAATGAGAAGACTAAATCATTTATTGGTGGAAATTATATATCTAGTAAGATAATTGATACTAAGTTAGACTTTATTTGTCAATTAGATTTAAAGAAATTAAATATAGAAGGATTACCTAAAGAGGGTATATTATATTTCTTTTATGATTTAGATAATAATATTAATTATGATTTAAATAATAAATCTAAGTGTTTAGTATATTATGAAGATAAATTCTTTAAATTTGAACATAAAACTAATAATATACCTAAGTCATATTTGACTACTACTAATGATAACTTTGATGTTAGATTACTAGGGGATGCTATCACTATTGACGGAGATCATAGATTATCTATTGAACTATTAGATAGAAGATATGACCTATCTAAAAGTCCATTTATACTACCTTATATAAAAGAAGAGGCTAAAGAGAAGTGTAGTGAATGGATATTATTATTACAAGTAAGAAGTAATGATATCGTTAAGATAGGTGATATGGGTAACTTATGTTACTATATTAGAAAAGATGATCTGAAAAATTTAAACTTTACTAATGTTTATTGCATTAAAGAAAGTTATTAAGGAGAATAATATGAAAAAATTACTAACATTATTATTAATGTTAATATTACCATTAGCTTTAGCAGCTTGTCGTAATAATAAATTAAATCCAGGTGATAATAATGGTATACCTACACCAGAAATACCAACTGATGAAAAATATGAAACTAGAAAAGATTATTATTATGAATTTACTTCAAAAGAATTAAGCGATAAAGGTGGTAGTTTAAGTTTAAATAATTTAAATTGGAATTATTCACAAGCTGAGTTTATTGGTTATGATAGTGAAAAAGGTATTCAAATAGGTTCTAGTAAAAAACCTGTTGCTAACTATGTCTTAACAGCAAACTTTGGTGAAAATGTTAAAGTTTCAAGTTTAAGTCTTGAATTAGGAAAAGGATCTGGTGGTGATTCTAAATTTACTGTATCTCTTGGTTCATTTACTAAAGAAGAAGCTATAAGTGATACTAAATTAAAAGAGTATATTATTAATGATATTAATGAAGTTACTAATAGTTTAGAATTAACACTTTCAGCAAATTCTAAAGCTATGTATATTAAGAGTATTGCTATTTCATTATTAACTAAAGCTGATTCTAAACTTGATTTCTCAGGTAATAGTACAGATAAACCTGTAGAACCAGAACAACCACAAGGATCTGAAATTAAACCAGGTCAAGGATTAATTCCTAAAACAAACTATACATTAACAGATAATATAGTTGAAGAATATTATAAACTTTTTGATTTGACATTAAAAGGTGATGCATTAAGAAAAGAATTAGATACTAAAAATGATTTAAAAACTAAATTATCATATGGAGATGCTAGATATATTCTTCAATATACTGATGAAATGCTTGATAAACCTGGTTATGTATTTGGTATGTATGATGGGTTAGCAATTAAAGCAACGTGGGAAAATGGTACTACATGGAATAGAGAACATGTATGGGCATGTAATCATATGACATTTACAGGAGACCGAGATGTTAATAATAGTACAATTGATCATAAAAGTGATTTACATAACTTAAGAGCATCTACTAATAATGTAAATTCTAGTCGTGGTGATAAATATTTTAGTCAATTATTAAGTGGTGCTGATTATTATGATCCAAATAGCGTTGCTACAGGTGGTAGTGATCATCGTGGTGATGTTGCACGTATATTATTCTATATGTATGCACAATATGATTTCTTATTTTTAAATGATAATCCTAACTCAAATTTAGATTTCTCTATGGGTATTTTATCTGAATTATTAAAGTGGAATGAAGAAGATCCTGTAGATAAATTTGAAATAAGAAGAAATAATAGAATCTATGAATATCAAGGTAATAGAAACCCATTCATAGATCATCCTTCTTTAGCAAAACAATTATTTGCATAATATAATATAGGCTATTCCTTATAAGGTTTAGCCTTTTTAAGTTTTAGATTAGTTTCTAATTTATACCCTAGAAGGTATATTCTATAGTATTATTTATGTAATTTATACCCATATGGGTATATTCTAATATAACAAATAGCACATTTATACCTATAAGGGTATATTTGTGTCTATATAATCTTGTATTTATACCCATAAGGGTGTATAATTATAGTGTGATTATTGACTATGTAGAAAGGTGATACTATGGAAGAATTAAGCAAGTTTTTAAAAGCTAAAAGAAAAGAAAATAATATGACACAAATAGATTTAGCTATGTTAAGTGGATTAGGTCTAAGATTTATTAGAGAGTGTGAGCAGGGAAAAGAAACATTAAGACTAGATAAAGTTAGAGAATTAATAGGATTTTTTGGATATGACTTTGATTTTGTGATAAAGGACAATGTACATTATGAGTAAGTATGGAAAAGTATATTTTAAAGACATATATTGTGGAAATATTAAGTTTATAGATGGAAAATATGAATTCACATATACTAAAGAATATGTGAATGATTCGAATTCACAACCTATATCCTTATTATTACCATTAACTCTTACACCTTATCAAAGTGATATTTTACTTCCGTTCTTTGATGGTTTATTACCAGAAGGTTATTTATTATATGAAATTACAGATAAATATAAAATCAAACCAGCTGATAGATTTGAACTCTTGCTTATATCTGGAAAGAATCCAATAGGTGCTGTTAGCGTAGAGGTGGCATATGAGTAGATGCTTATTTTGTGGTGAAGAATTAACAAATAGTTCTATTAATGGTTGGCATAATCGTTGTATTCTAAAAATGTTTTGTTCAATTGACGAATTCAATGAATTAAATAGTATAGATTTTACAAATTTATTGAATAAAACTTTAGAAGATGGTGATGTAGTTCCAGGTGTACAATGTAAATTAAGTTATGCTAATACACCTTACACACATATATCTAAATTAAATGATAGTTATATTTTAAAATTTAATAGTGAAGAATTACCTAATATTGCTGAAGCTGAACATTTAGTTATGTCTTTAGCAGACATATTTAAAATTAATACAGCTATGCACGGTTTAGTTAGAATTAATGAAAAATATGTATATGTAACTAAAAGATTTGATAGAAAAAATAAAGAAAAGATACATATGGAAGACTTTTGTCAATTATCTAATAAAATATCAGCATTTAAATATGAGTCTTCTTGTGAACAATTGTTTAAAATAATTAATAGATATTCATCACAAATACAATTGGATAGTGTAAACTTATATAAAAGAATAATCTTTTCATTTTTAACTGGTAATTCTGATATGCATTTAAAAAATTATTCATTAACAGAAGAAATTAATAAACGCTATTTGTCTGCTGCTTATGATTTATTACCAGTAAATTTAATATTCAAAAAAGATAAAGATGAAACTGCTCTAACAATAAATGAGAAGAAAAGGAATTTAAGAAAAAAAGATTTTTTAATCCTAGCTACTAAAGCTGGCTTAAAGCAAAGTACAGCTATAAAAATCATAAATAATTTATGTGATTATAATAAATATGAGCAAAAAATTAATGAATCATTTTTACTAGATTCATTAAAAGAAGAATTTAAATTATTAATCAAAGAAAGAATTAATAGAATATTATAAAAGACAATGTTAACTATGAATAATATTAATATATTGAATGAATGGATTAAGAATTCTAATAATATCGTAGTTTTTACTGGTGCTGGTATGAGTGTACCATCTAAAATACCAGATTTCAGAAGTTCTAACGGTATATATAGTGAAAAGTTTAATAAAATTTTAAATCCTGAGACTATCATTAGTCATACATTCTTTACTAGATATCCTAGTATATTTTATGATTTTTATTTTAAAAAGATGGTATATGAAGATGCTAAACCTAATAAAGCTCATCTTTATTTTAGTAAACTACAGGATAGTAAGAATATAAGTGTAATTACCCAAAATATAGATGGTTTAGATAAAAAAGCAGGTATAAAAGATGTAATAGAACTTCATGGTACTATCTGGGATAATCACTGTACTTTATGTCATAAGTATTACCACTTAAATGATTTTACACATGACTCTATCCCTTATTGTGAGTGCGGTGGTATTATTAAGCCTGATGTAGTACTTTATGAAGAAAATCTTAATAATGACGATATAATGAGTGCTATAAAACTAATTAGTAAGTGTGACTTACTAATAGTTATAGGGACAAGTTTAGTAGTATATCCTGCCGCTAGTTTTATTAACTATTATAAGGGTAATAAACTTGTTATAATTAATAAAACTAAAACAAATGGAGATAATTTAGCCAATTTAGTTATTAATGATGACATAATTAATGTCATTAATGAATTATCTAAGTAAGAGTTTTCAGTTTATATCTTGAGAGATTTTCATAATTATGATATGATTTAATAAGAATATTTGAAGTTTGGTGATATAGTGCAAAATAATTATTCAGATAGTTCAATAACTATCTTAGAAGGTCTTGAAGCAGTAAGAAAAAGACCTGGTATGTATATAGGTTCAACAGATGATCGTGGTTTGCATCATCTTGTTTGGGAAATAGTAGATAACTCTATAGATGAGGCTTTAGCAGGTTATGGTAAAGAAATTACTATAACTATAGGGAAAAATAATTCTATAACAGTTGAAGATAATGGACGTGGTGTACCTAATGGACAACATGCTTCAGGTAAGAATACTATGGAAGTTATCTATACAGTGCTACATGCTGGTGGTAAATTTGGTACTGGTGGTTATAAAACATCAGGTGGTTTACATGGTGTAGGTGGTAGTGTTGTTAATGCATTATCTAGTTATATGGAAGTAATTAGTTCTAGAGATGGTTATATGAAGAAGATTGTCTTTAGAAATGGTGGTAAAGAAATATCACCAGTAGAAGTATTAGGTAAGACTAATAAGACAGGTACTACAGTTACTTTCATCCCAGATGATACTATTTTTACTACAACAATCTTTGATTATGATAAGATAAAAGAAAGAATTAAAGAAAATGCGTATCTAATTAAAAATCTACGCATGAATATTATAGATTTAAGAAGTAATAAGAAAGAAAGTTTCCAATTTGATCGTGGTATTAGTCAATATGTTGAAAATATTGATGTTACTAAGAAACCATTACATAAAGTATGGGATTTTAGTGATAAGGTAGATAAAATTGAAGTTGAAGTAGCTTTACAATTTGTTGAAACATATGATGAAAAGATTATTTCTTTCGTAAATAATGTACACACTAAAGATGGTGGTACACACGAAATGGGCTTTAAGACTGCACTTACTAGAGCCTTTAATGATTATGCTAGAAAGTATAGTTTAATTAAAGAAAAAGATCCTAATCTAGAAGGTTCTGATCTACGTAGTGGTATGACTGCTATTGTATCAGTTAGAGTAGAAGAATCAATACTAGAATTTGAAGGTCAAACTAAAGGTAAGTTAGGTACACCTGCTGCTAAGGGTGCTGTAGATCAAGTTACATATGAAAAAGTAACTGAATATTTAACTTTAAATAAAGATGTTGCTAAAAGCGTAATTGATAAAGCAATAGTAGAATATAACGCTAGATTAGCTGCTAGAAAAGCACGTAATCAAGCTAGATTAGATAAGAAAGATAAAACTGAACTTAATTTAAGTGGTAAATTAAGTCCTGCAGGTGAAAAAAATAAAGAAATTAATGAATTATTCTTAGTTGAGGGTGATTCTGCCGGTGGTAGTGCTAAGAAAGGTAGAGATAGACGTTTTCAAGCTATCTTACCTTTAAGAGGTAAAATATTAAATATTGAGAAGACTGGTAAAGAGAATGCATTAAAGAACCAAGAAATTGCTACTATGATTTATACAATTGGTGGTGATTATGGTGATAATTTTGATTTAAAGAAATGTAACTATAAAAAAGTTATTATCATGACCGATGCTGATGATGATGGTGCACATATTCAAGTTTTATTATTAACATTCTTCTTTAGATATATGAGACCATTAATTGAAGATGGTCGTGTATATGTTGCCTTACCACCACTATTTAAAATTGTTAAACGTGGTAAAAAAGAAGAGACTATTTATGCTTGGACTAATGAAGAAAAAGAAGCAATCTTAAAGAATGCTCCAAGTAACACAATTGTTCAACGTTACAAAGGTCTTGGTGAAATGAATGCTGATCAGCTTTGGGATACTACTATGAATCCAGAAACAAGAAATTTAATAAGAGTAACTATCGAAGATGCTAGTGATGCTGAAAAACAAATTGATATTTTAATGGGTGATGATGCTTCTAGACGTAGAAATTGGTTAGAGTCTAATGTATCATTTACATTAGAAGATGAGTTAGGTGAGTAGTATGAGTAGTATTAAAAAGAAATTAGATATGTTTTTAAATGAAAAGTTCTTAGAAATGAATTTAGAGGATGCTGTTGGTGATAGATTTGGTAGATACTCTAAATATATTATTCAAGAACGTGCTATCCCTGATATACGTGACGGTTTAAAACCTGTACAACGTCGTATCTTATATGCGATGGATAATCTTGGCATTACAGCAAGCTCTACTTATAAAAAGAGTGCTAAAATTTGTGGTGAAGTAATGGGTAAATATCACCCACATGGTGACTCATCTATTTACGAAGCCATGGTTCGTATGAGTCAAGACTGGAAGATGGGTGTATTATTAATTGATATGCATGGTAATAACGGTAGTATTGATGGTGATGGTCCAGCCGCAATGCGTTATACTGAGGCTAGACTATCAAAGTATGCTAGTTATTTAATGCAAGATATTGATAAAAATACAGTACCTTTTATTCCTAACTTTGATGAGGAAGAAGAAGAACCGACAGTTTTACCTGCAAGATTCCCTAACTTATTAGTTAATGGATCAAATGGTATTTCTTCAGGTTATGCTACAAATATTCCTCCACATAATTTAAATGAGGTTATTAATGCTACTATCGCATTAATAGATAACCCTAATTTAACAATTGATGAATTATTAGAAATTATGCCAGGTCCTGATTTCCCTACAGGTGGTATTGTAGAGGATATTGAAGGTATAAGAGAAGCTTTTATTAGTGGTAATGGTAAGGTAATAGTTCGTTCTAAATATGAAATAGAAGAACTAAGTAAAGGTCAAAGTAGAATTGTTATTACTGAAATACCTTATGATACAAATAAAGCTCAAACAGTCGAAAAAATTGAAGCTTTACGTTTACAAAACAAAATCCCAGATGTTGTTGAAGTCCGTGATGAGTCAGACCGTGAAGGCTTACGTATAGCTATTGATCTTAAGAAAGATTCAAATCATCAAGCAATTATTAATTATTTATTTAAGAATACTGATTTACAAATTAATTATCGTTATAATATGGTATCTATTTGTAATCGTAGACCTATGTGCTTAGGTGTTATTCCTATTTTAAAGGCTTATATTAGTCACCAAGAGGAAGTAGTAACTAATAGAACTAATTACGATCTACAAAAAGCTAAGAAACGTCTACATATTGTAGAAGGTTTAATTAGAATGGTAGACATAGTAGATGAAGTTATTAAGACTATTAGAGCAAGTAAGAATAGAGCAGATTCTAAACAAAATATTATGACTAACTTTGGCTTTACAGATTTACAAGCTGAAGCTATCATTACAATGCAATTATATCGTTTATCATCAACTGATATTAATCAGTTAATGATAGAAAAGGATGAATTGAATAAAAATATTATGACTTATGAGAAAATTCTATCTAGTGAGAAAGAATTATTAAAAGTTATTAAGAAAGAATTACAAGAAATTAATAAATCTATTGTTACACCTCGTAGAACAGTTATTAATGAAGAAGTTACTGATTTATCAGTTGATGAAACAGATTTAATTACTAAAGAAGATGTAATGGTAGTCATAACTAAGGGTGGATACTTAAAGCGTATAAGCTTAAAATCATGGCAAGCAAGTAAAGTAAACTATCTAAAAGATGGTGATTCTCTTTATTATGAAGGCTGTGTATCTACACTAGATACATTATTAATGTTTACAACTCTTGGTAATTTTATTTACTTACCAGTATATAAAATACCAGAGTGTCGTACTAAGGATAGTGGTACATTTATAAATAATATTGTACAAATAGATCCTAAAGAGAACTTTGTTGATATTTATCCTATTAGTGACTTTAATGAAGAAAAGACAGTATGTTTAATTACTAATGAAGGTAATATTAAACAATTAATGTTACATAACTTTATGGTACAACGTTATACTAAATCAATGCGTGCTATGAAGTTAGGTAGTGATGAAATGTTAGTATCTACAGATATTACAGACAACTTACTAGAATTAGTAGTTATTACTAAGTTTGGTGAAGCTATTAGATTTAGAGCTAGTGATGTTGCACTACGTGATACATTACAAGCTGGTGGTGTTAGATCATTAATCTTAAAACCTAAGGACGAAGTAATTGATGTATTATATACTAATAAAGAAGAAGATATTATTGTATTAACTTCAACAGCTTCTATTAGACGTATACCAGTAGTGGATCTACCACTTTCTAAACGTTCAAGAGCAGGTAATATGATTGTTAAGAAAGTTAAGTCTAATCCAATTATATTAGTAGATGCTAATACATTAACTAAGAATCAATATAAGGAAAATGTTAAGAGTTATATCTATTATAGGACTGGAGTTTCTGAAATAGATGTTCAAAATTATAAGTACAATTTCCCTGAAGGTGGTAAATCATTCCAAGATGATAACCAAGATCCATTTATGATTAGAATAGATGCACCTTCAAATAAAGACATATTTGTATCTGGGGACTATTTAATGGAAAAAGCTCAAACATTATTTAATAATTCGATAGAAGAAGAAATTCCATTAAAAGCTTCTAAACCTTCTTTTAGTTTATTTGATGATCTGAATAGTATTTTAGAAGAAAATAAAGAAGTAGAAGAAACTAGTCTTAAGATAGAAGAAAAAGATGATGAAATAATTGAAACATCTAGTAGTTCAGTTATTATCAAAAAGGTAAGTGGTAAGTTAAAATGAAAAAGAAAATGATATTTCATATCTCATTATTAGTTTTAGTTATTTTATTTTCAGTATATGAAATAACTAAACTATCTATTGATTTGGCTAATTATAGTTTAGAGATGGAAAAATCTTTTGGTGCTATAGTTAGTGGTATAGTATTATTCTCTGTTGTTATATTAATAGCAGTAGGCACTATAGTTTATATTTATATTAATAAAAAAAGAAAAGAATTATATAGATTAAAAAAGTAAGACCCTATGGGTCTTCTTTTTTGGGGGAAACATGAGTAAATATGAAATGGATATGACTGAAGGTCATATAGGAAAGAAATTATTAATATTTTCAATACCATTAATTTTATCAACAATACTACAATTAGCATATAATGCTTTTGATATTATAGTATTAGGTAAATTAGTAAATTATGAGTCAATGGCTGCTGTTACATCAACAGGACCATTAGTCGCATTATTTACAAACTTTTTCTTGGGTTTATCAGTTGGTTGTAGTGTAATCATGGCACGTTATTATGGTGCTAAAGATAATACCAATGCATCTAAAACACTACATACAACTATTTGGGCTTCTATAATTATAGGTATAGTAGTAACTATATTAGGTGTATCACTATCTAAAGGTATGTTAATACTATCTAATACACCTGATATATTATTAGGTTTATCTACTACATACCTACAAATATATTTTGCGGGTATCTTATTTAATATTGTTTATAACTTTGGTTCAGCTATCCTAAGAGCTGTAGGGGATACTAAACGACCACTAATCTATTTAGCTATAGCAGGTGTATTAAATATCGGTTTTAACTTATTATTTGTTCTAGTATTTGATATGGGTGTTGCTGGTGTAGCATTAGGTACTATTATTAGTGAGTTTGTATCAGCATTACTAGTAGTTATTACATTATGTAAGAGTAATGGTGTACTCCATTTAGCATTTAAAGAATTAAAAATGGATAAGAAGATTTTAAAAGATATGATAGTAATTGGTTTACCAGCTGGTATCCAAAGTACAGTATTTAATGTATCAAATGTAATTATTCAAAGTAAAATTAATTCTTTTGGTGAAATAGCTATAGCTGGTAATGGAGCTGCAGGTAACCTAGAAGGTTTTATCTATGCTTCAATTAGTTCTGTATATCAAGGGGTAATAAGCTTTACAAGTCAAAACTATGCTGTAGGTAAAATGAAGAATATTAAAAAGACATTATACTTTAGCTACTTATATGCTACCTTATTCTCACTATTATTAGGTGGAATATGTTTAGTATTCTCTAAACAATTATTATTCTTATATAATGAGAATACTGAAGTAATTAGTATAGGTAGAGAAAGATTATTATGGTTAGGTCTTGTATATCCATTATGTGGATTTATGGACTGTACCTCAGGCTTACTACGTGGTATAGGTAAATCTAATTTATCTATGTTAATGACTATAGTTGGTGTAGTAGGATTTAGAATAACTTGGGTATATTCATTCTTTAATTTAAATCCTACATTAACTAATCTTTACATAAGCTATCCAATATCATGGACAATAACATGGTTATGTGAGTTAGCAGTATTTATATATTTATATAAAAAGCTATCTAATAATAAGAAATTAAATATAGGTGAATAATAGTTAAGGTGATAACTCTGATGTGAGAAATCACCTTTTTATTCTCTCTCTATTTATAATATATAGAAATAGTTAAAATGTATACTTTCGTTAAATTATATACTTTTAATCTAAAATATATATAATATCTATTATATGTTATATGAATATTAATATATATATATTGACTTACAAAAAATATTTAGATAATCTATTAATATTGGAGGATTAATCAATGAAGAAATATATAAGTATAATTTTATCATTAATAGTTATAATACCTTTATTTTATATAGATAATAATAAAGTAGATGCTGTAAGTATAAGTAAACCATCTAATATTGAAGAGTTAAGAAATGCTAACCCTAGTGATATTGCTAAACTAGAGAGTTATGATAGTAGAGATTATAATATTGTTACTAGTGTGAAATATCAAGTACATAATATATGCTGGTCATATGCTACTATAGCAGCAGCAGAGACTAGTATATTAAGAGAAGGGTTATATAATGGAAGTAGCGAGTTAAATCTTAGTGAAGTTACACATGCTAATAGAGTTTTAAATAATAATCCTAATGATGATCCTTTATATTTAACTAAAGGTGATAGATTTAATGATCATTTTGATAGAGGTTTTTCAGTAAATGGTTCAGGTTATCGTATGTTAACTTGGAATAGCCCGGCATTAGAAAATGAAAGTCAATATGTTCCAAATGAAAATGTTGAAGAGTTTTTGTTAGAAGATATTATCAAAATTAATTATAAAGATCCAAATGATATTAAAGAAGCAGTTGCACGATATGGTGCAGTAACTTTCTCATATCGTGTAACACCTAGATTTGATCGTGAGTTTTATTATCAAAATAGAGAAAATACTGGTGCATTACATGCATCTGTTATTGTAGGTTGGGATGATAACATTGACAAGAATTTATATTCATCACCTGCAACAGTAGATGGAGGATGGATAGTTAAAAATAGTTGGGGTAGTGGAGCTCATGGAGAAGGACAAGGGTACTTTGTTCTAAGTTATGACACACCAATTAAGGATCTTTTTGCGTATGATTTTGCTAATAAAGATAAGTATGATTATAATTATCATTATGATAGTTATGCTAATACTAGTGATTATATAGAAAATAATACGGAAGTAGCTAGTATGTATCCTGTTAGAAAGTCATCTTTAAATAAAATAGAGTATCTTAAAGCTGTTAATGTAAGTGTTGTAGATACAAAGTATCCACGTGTTAAATCAAATGGTAGAATTACAGCTAAGATATATACAGATCTAACAGCAGATGAAGCTGACTTATATAGTAATAAGAATAATCCTATTAATCCAAATGTAGAACCTATAATTCTAAGAAGAGATATAAGTCATGAAGGAAGCTATACATTAGAGTTAGAAAATGAGTTATTATTAAAAGAGAATACATATTATAGTATTGTTATAAATATCGAAAGTGATAATGATAATTTAAGAGTAGCTCTATCTAAAGAGGGAATTGACTCTAAAGAAGATCTAACATATTACAATAATAATGGTAACTGGATAAATTGTGGTGAACCTAGTAGACGTATGGCAGCCCGTATAAAAGGATTTACCGTTGTTAGAGATAGATTATCTACAGTAAGTAAAGATTTAAAATATACCAATATAAAATTATTAGATGATAGTACTATTAGATATAATAAAGAAATTAAAATAGATGATGTATTAGTAGTATCAGAAGGAAATAAGTTAGTTAAAGGTATAGATTATAAAATAAGTGATGTAAAAATTACTTTATTAAATGTTAATGAGAATTTTAATACTGACCGAAATGTTGTGGCTAAAGGAGAAATTAAAGTAGATGGAATTAATGAGTGGAGTGGTTCATATATTTTAAGATTTCCATTACTTGTAGGTGTTCATGATTTAACTAAATTAGGTGAAGTTATTAATGGTACTGTTAAAATTAATGTCGATAAAGAGTCGTTTTATCGAGATATTAAGTTGCCTAGTGGATGGGAATTCTTAGATTTGGATAAAAAATTAATAAAGGGTGAAAATACTGGCAATTATTTAATATATAAAGGTGAAGATGAATCTTGTTATAGAGATAATTGGATTGAAGTAATAGTAAATAAAACTGGGGAAGTTATCGATAAAATAAATATTAGTAATGTTGATGTTAATTTAGATAATAATAGTTTTACATATACGTCTAATGCTATTAGACCTAAAGTAGAAGTGAAACATAATAATAAATTATTAGTTTTAGATAAAGATTACACTATTAATATTAATAATAATATTAATGTAGGTACTGCTACAATAACTATAACTGGTATTGGTGTTTATGAGGGTGTTAAGACAATCAATTTTACTATCACTAAAGCTAGTAATAGTATTACTAACTTTGGGGTGGTTAATGGTAACCCTAGTGCTAATGCTAACTTTGGTGAAATAATTTATAAATATTATAGTGATAAGGAGTGTTTAAACGAAATAGATAAACCTATAGTCCCTGGAGTGTATTATGTAAAAGCTATTGTATTAGGTAGTGATAACTATGATGGTGCTACTAGTGATATTTTAGAACTTAAAATAGATGATGTTATTCTTCCTAATCCTGAGAAACCAGTAGAACCTAGTATTCCTGATCCGGGTCAAAATGATGATACTAAGCTAAGTACTACAAGTATTATATTAATAACAGTAATACCATCAGTAGTTGTTATAACGATATTTTCTAGTGCTATAATTATACTTAGAAAGAAGAAAAATAATAAATAATTACTTTTTACTTAAATGAAAGTATATCTATTTATTTTAAGTAAAAGAAATATTATAATAGAATAAGAATGGAGGCGATTTTATGACTAGAAATGAAATAATTATATCTACAAGTCTAATTGGTATAATTGGTCTATTATTTTTAGTTATACCTCCAGTACATTTAGCAAAAGTATATTTTCCTACTATTGGTGTTAGTTTTACTATTATGGGTGTAACTAAATTATTATTAACTGATGGTACAAGAAAAGATAAAGAATTCTATTATAATTTAATTGAAGGATTAATAGCAATTATTATGGGTATTATTTATGTTAATTTTTATACATATCTAGTAGTTGATATTATCTGCTTTATCTCTTTAGCAATTATTCCTGCACTAAGGTTAGTGTTTGCAAAAAGAATAGTAAATCAAATATTATTTGATTCACTAAAATATATAGGATTATTTTCTTTACTTGGAGGATATATTGTAATTAATGATATATTCTTTTATACTTGTGCATTTATTTGGTTTGGTTTATATTTCTTTTTAGCATATACTTACTTATTTGTTAAGAAGAATAATAAGGAGGAATTTGTTTGTGAAGAAGACTAAATATATCTGGTATGTGATAGGTATAAGTATACTTATAGTATTCTCTCTTATATTGTTATCTTCTGTATTAGATGTAGGTCAAAGACTTAGATCTATCTCAATTTATTTAGAAGTTTTATTTTATGTATTAATAGTTATAATTATTTTCTTTGGTATCGTTAATCCAATTAGAATAATCGTGTCTAGTCCATCACTATCTATTGCTACATCACTAGATCCTAAAGATGATAAAGTATATAAGATATATAAAAATGTGGCTAAGAATATAGTTAAAAATAATAACTTACCTGAAGATTCTAAAGAATTATTAGTTAATTATCATACTAAAGAAGAATTAATTATTAATTTACAATATATATTTGAAATAGATGTAAAAAAGCAACTTAATAAATTAATCATAACCCATGCTAAAACAGTGATGATTTCTACGGCTATTTGTCAAAGTGCAAGATTTGATATGTTAACTGTATTTACAATTAACCTTCAAATGATTAAAGCTTTAGTTTTAAAGTGTGGTTTTAGACCATCAATGAAAAATTTATCAAAGCTTACACTTAATGTATTTTCTACAGCTTTAATAGCTGAAGGATTAGAAAATATAGGTATTGAAGAAATATTACCACAAAGTTCAATGAATGCTATTAGTGAAATACCATTAATAAAACCATTACTTAATTCAGTTATGCAAGGTGTTGCTAACTCATTATTAACAATAAGAATTGGTTGTGTAACTAGAAGATATCTATTTAGCGATGGTGCAGTTATTACTAAGGGTGATATTAGAAGAGAAGCACTAAAAGAATCAGCTAAACTATTACCGCTAGTGGTTGCTGAAACTGTTACTTTCTTCCCTAAAAAAATTGTTAAATTTTTTTCAGGAAAGAAAAAAGAACAAACACAAGAAGTATAATATAATTGACTCTATGGATAATTTTTTTGTTAGTCTATAGAGTCTGTTTTATTTTGAATGAAAAAAATCTAAAAAAAAGTAAAATAGGTGTTGACATTAGTATACTAAATTTGATATTATATAAAAGCATTGAGCTGGCCCGTTGGTGAAACGGTTAACACACATGCCTTTCACGCATGCATTTATGGGTTCGAACCCCGTACGGGTCACCAGTTTAAGAATACGATCTAGAGAAATCTAGATCTTTTTTTATTTTCATATATTATAAAATGCACTTTAATATAGTACTAAGTATTATATCTAAGTGCATTTTTTATCTTTATTTTTCAATTTCTTCAATAGCTTTAATTAAAGCATTTCTTAGACCTAATTCTTCAAGTTTAGTTACACCTTTTATTGTAGTGCCAGCGGGACTTGTTACTTCATTTTTTAATATAGCTGGATGCTTTTTAGATTCTAAAACATTTTTACTTGCTCCAAGTAGTGTTTGACTAGCTAAAGCAATAGCTTCATCCATAGTTAAACCAAACTTTAAACCTGCATCGGCTAAAGACTCAATAATCATATATACAAAGGCGGGACCGCAACCTGTAATGGTAGAAGCAATAGAAAATTTATCTTGTCCTAAATGTTTAACTAATCCTAATTTACTAAATATATAGTTAAATGATTCTAATTGGTCTTTAGTTAAACTATTCTTTATATCACAAATAGTTACGCCCTCACAAACCTCAACAGGAGTAGAAGGGATAGTTACGATTAAATTAATGTTTTTGTTAGTAAATAATTCAAACATTTTATCAAATGTATAACCAGCAGCAATACTTACAATAATTTTATTAGAAAAGTATTCTTCATTTTCTTTTATGATTGTAGGTATTAGCTTAGGTTTTACTGCTAAAATGATCATATCACTAATTTTTGATAGTTCATTATTTGTGTCACACATATTAATACCTAATAATTCACAATTATGTGCTAATTTTTCTTTGTTATATGCAGTAGCATATATAAGTTTAGAATCATAACCGGCTCTAATTAATCCTTTTACAATAGCTTTAGCCATATTTCCTAAACCAATAATACCTATTTTCATATAAATATATCCTCCTAAATTAATCGTTATCTTATTTTAACACATATAAAATTTATTAAATAGAATAATTTCATACAATTTATAAAAAATTATATCAATATTGATATAAATCTATTGTAATCGTTTACAAAACCATATATAATATAATAGATATTGAAAAAGAACCGAGGTAATAAAAATGAATAAATGTATTATTACTGTAGCTGGTAAAGGTGGAGTAGGAAAAACTTCAATTTGTGCTGCTATAGTAAGGGAGTTAGTACGTAAATTTCCTGATAAGCGTATTCTAGCAATTGACGCAGACCCTGCAGTAGGTTTATCTACTGCATTAGGTGTTAAATTTAATCTAACTATAGATGAAATACGTCAAAGAATTACTGATGGAGTTAGTGATGCTAGAGATAAGCAATTAGTACAATCTATGTTAGCTGAGGCAAAGTATCAAATTTTTGATGCTATGGTAGAATGTGATGGTTTCTCATTCCTTGCTGTAGGTAGACCTGAAGCTGCAGGTTGTTACTGTGGTATCAATTCTTACTTAAAACAAGTTATTGGTTTTATGAGTGAAGAATTTGATTTTGTCGTAATTGATGGTGAAGCTGGTATTGAACAAGTTAACCGTCGTGTAATGGAAAAAGTTACACATATGATCTTAGTTACTGATCCAAGTAGAAAGGGAACTGAAGTAATTAAGAGTATTAAGAAAGTTGCTGATGAGTTAGTAATGTATAAAGAAATTGGTGTCGTTATTAATAGATTATCAGATGAAAGACAAAAAGAGTTTATTAATGTAGGTGAATTACCTATATTAGCATATATAAAGGAGGATGAGGAACTTAAGTTAGCAGATATCAAGGGTGAAAGTGTACTTAATTTGGACGATAATGCTAATATCGTTAAAGGTGTTGATGAAACATTAAAAGCTTTAAAAATAATTGAATAAAAAATGAATAGGAGAGAATAAAGGTGAAGGATTTAAAGCATTTATATTACTTTGAACAATTATTAGAAGATGCTAATAACGACCTAGTAAGACAAGCTAAAGCTGAAGGTAAACTAGCTTTAGGATATACTTGTTTTCATATGCCTGAGGTATTATTAAATTTAGATAATTGCTTCTCAGTACGTTTAAGAGCCCCAAATATGGGTTCAATGGAAGTTGCCACTTACTATATGTGTAATGGTAGCTGTGAATATTCAAGAGCACTACTAGAAAGAGCATTAGAAGGTAACTACAAGTTCTTAGATGCACTTTGTGGTGTAGACTTATGTGAAGCTATGAATAGATGTATGGAAAATATGGAATTATTAAAGATTCATGATACTGAAAATAGTAAGTTTTTCTATACTAATACAGACGTAGCTTATACAGATGATGAAATAAGTGTAAAACACACTGTAGAACAACTAAGAAGAAAAGTATTAGATAAGCTTCGTGATAATTATGGTGTAGATACATCAGATGAAGCATTAAGAAAAGCAGTTAAAGAACATAATGAAGTTTGTAGATTAATAACAGAAATTGGTAATTTCCGTAAATTAGAAATACCTAATATTACTGGTTATGAGTTCGCTGTTATTACGTTAGCAACTTATGTATGTCCTAAATATTTAATTATTGATAAGCTAAGAGAAACACTAGAAGAATTAAAAACACGTAAACCTGATGACAAATTAAAGCAACGAGTTAAAGTAGTAGTTGTAGGTTCTGAAATAGATGATCCAGAACTTATTGACTTAATTGAAGATAATGGTGCTTTAGTTGTAGCTGATAGATTCTGCTATGGTTCATTCCCAGGGCGTCAAGAAATCATTTTAAATGATGATGAAGATGTTTTAACACAAATTTGTAGACAATATCTTTCTTGGACTGAATGTCCACGTCATTGTGATCCAAAACGTGTAGAACATCGTTATGATTTTGTAAAACAATTAGTTAATGATTTCCATGCTGATGGTGTAATTTATGAACAAATGAAGTTCTGTACATATTGGTCATATGAAAGAACATTAGCTTCATATGTTATGAATGAGGAATATAAGATCCCTACTCTTTCGATTGATAGACCATATAGAGCTGGTAATAGTGGTCAGTTAAGAACAAGAATTCAAGCTTTTGTTGAGAATATAGAAATTAAGAAGATAAAAGCAAAACAAAAGAAGGAGGAAAGTAAATAATATGGCTTATAATCCTAAAACTAATAAAGGTCTAGGTGATTTATTCACTTCTAAGAGTCGTTGTATGGTTAAACGTGAATGGAAGGGATTTAAAGATACTTTCTATGACTTTGGTCGTTGGTTAAAATGTTATGGTTTTATGTTAATTAAATTAGGAGGTCATCCTATATTATTAATTAAGGCTATGCTTAGATATCGTTGGATGATATCTTATTTAACAGCTGCTAATATGATAGACCGTCATACAATTGGTCTACGTGGTAAAGAATTAAGATATGTACATGAAGAATTATTTGCATTAGTACATAATGCAACTATTAATGTTAAGAAAATCTTAGAACGTGATGAACATTTAAGACCTAATAGTAAAAAAGCTAAACGTTTAAGAGAAAATACTGTAATGTTTGATGAAATGACTCCAAAGAATATTATGTGGGGTTTTCCAACATTAGACTGGATGGACGTTGCTATGATGAGTATTGGTATGCCTGGTGAGGTAGACCAACAAGCAAACGTATACTATATTGATAAAATTGAAGAATTTGGTATGGCTGCCGATGTTTGCCCATTACCAGCAGCAGAATGTGGTGCTGCAGTAGTAAATGATGTACCTATTTTAGGTAAAACATATATTACAAGTACTATGCCTTGTGATGGTTCAATTGGTCAAACTACATTTATGGGTAGATATTTCAAAAATGTTCCTATTTATCAAGTTAGACCACCTCAAAGATTTAATGAACCAGAAGTTCAAGAATATGCTGTTAAGAACTTAGAAGGTGCTATTAAATTTATTGAAGATAACTATAATGTTAAATGGAATTGGGATGCATTTTGGAAGAATGCTAAAGATTATAACAAGAGTACACAAGCAGTTATTGATAAATGGGATATCAATACTACAGATTATCCACAAATCTGTGGTGGTGCCCTATCTTTAACACGTGAGTATGAATTCCAAGGTGCAGGTATGATGGACCCTTATTTATATAAGACTCAGCTTAAGACTACTAAGATGGCTAAGAAGGGTTATGAAGAAGATAAGGCTAAAGGTGTAAAGAATTATCGCCATCGTGCTATAGTATGGGCATGTCCTGCACATTACTATACTAACTTTACTTACTGGGCTGATCAAACATGGGGTGTAAAAACTTTAGTTGATATGGAATGTATGTTAAGTTATCACATGTATAAAATTGGTGATGAAAAACAAGCTATGATCGATATGGCTAGTAGTTATGAACGTATGATGATGCGTTCACATACTAATGGTGGTTATGTAAATTCATTAGATGAATTATGGAAGATGGTTAAGAAATTTAACGCAGATATCGTTATTATGTATGACCACGTATCATGTAAAAATGTTGGTTGTTTACATGGTTTATATGAAGATCAAGCTCGTGAGCATGGTGTTCACATGATATGGGTACCACATGATTTAATGGACCCTCGTACAGTTTCACGTGTAGCTATGCGTGATGCATTTAATAAATATATGACTAATGTGTTTAGAGAAGAACCTATCGATCCTACATTTGTAGAATACGAAGATCCTCTAACATGGTAAGAAAGGAAAGGTATAGTTATGAAATATTTTGGTGGATGTGACGTTGGTTCAACATATACTAAATGTGTAATTATAGATGAAAATGGTAAAATTGTAGCTGATACAACTATAAGAAGTAAGATTAATGCTGAAGTAAGTGCTAAAGATGCTTTAGAACAAACAATTGCTAAAGTTGAAGGTTTAAATACTATTAGTGACTTAACTTATTTAGTAGGTACTGGTTATGGACGTAATAAAGTACCTCAAGCAGATGAAAATATTTCAGAAATTAGTTGTCATGCTATGGGTGTACACGTTACAAATAAAGATGTTAAAGCTATCATTGATATTGGTGGACAAGATGTTAAGGGTATTCAAATCGATAGTGATGGTACAGTTAAAACATTTGCAATGAATGATAAATGTGCTGCAGGTACTGGTCGTTTCTTTGAAGCTATGGCTAATGCCTTTGAGTGTAGTTTAGATGAATTCTCAAGACTATCATTACAAGCTAAGAATGTTATTCCAATCACTGCACAATGTACAGTATTTGCCGAAAGTGAAGTTATTTCACTAGTAGGTGAAGGTAAACCTAGAGATGAAATTGCTGCAGGTATTGAACAAGCAGTAGCAAAGAGATGTTTTGTTATGGCTAAAAAAGCAGGTGCAACTGACAAGATTACATTATCAGGTGGTTGTGCTAAAAATATTGGTTTAAAACAAGCAATTGAAAATGTGTTACATATTAAAGTTATTGATTTAAATATAGATCCACAATTAATGGGTGCACTAGGTGCAGCAGAATATGCTAGACAAAAAGGAATGTAGGTGGCATTATGGCATGGTATTACATTTTATTAATCGTTTTAGCTAGTGTATTTGTTTTTACATTTATTTTATTATTTATTGTTTATATTACAAATGCAGATTTAAAATTAGTTGAAAAAATCTATGATAAATTATTAGATTATCATAATAAAAAACATATAGAGACTAAATTATAATGAGTGTATTTGATAGTTTAATAAAAGATACATATAATATACTACCTAAAGAATATAGAAAACTAAAATACGATAATAAGTATAAAAAGTTTGTTATAGATAAACCTGAGTTAATATTTAAAGACCAAACTTCATTCGAACTTGGTGGTGAAAATCTTAATTCGATTGCTTATACTTTATTTACGGAAGACACTAATTTAGTAAATGATGATGAAATATTATTATATGGTAAAGATTTAAATGAAATTAAAGAAGATACATCTTTTGCTAGAATAATAATAGTTAGAACTAAGGATGCTTATTTACATGGTGAACAAGCTGCTTATTCTATATTAGAGACTATAAATTTAAAACGTTATGATGTTAATTTAAAAGGTTATATGATTCGTACATCAGTCTTATCTAATAGAGAACAAGTTAGAGTAAGTAAAGAAGCACTAAAAAAGAAACTTGATTTTAGTCAAGTAGGTAGTATGTATATAGATGAATATAAGCAAAATAAATATGTAGAAGCAGTAAAAGTTATATTTATCGCAACTAATGATTGTGACTATAATAAATTAGATAATATAAGTAGTACATCAAGCAAAGTGTTTAGAGCTTTAAATCACGCTATAAGTGATTTAAAGATGGACTGTAAACATTGTGAATGGCAAAAACTTTGTGAACAGCTTGATGGTATGAAAGAATTACATAAAAAAATAATAAATGAAGAGGAATAATATGAATCAAGAATTAGAACCTCTATTTACTCCTTGGAAGATTGGTAATTGTGAAATCAAAAATAGATTTGTACAATGTTCTATGGGTGGTACTTCAATATTTGGTTGGATGGAACCTAATCATTTTGATAAAGAAGCTGCTAATTTCTTATTAGAAAGAGCTAAAAATAATGTTGGTTTAATTCTACCTGGTATTGCACCTATTAAAGATCCAATGATGGGTAAATGGTTATATCAAGGTAAAGGTAAATTCCGTAAATTAAAAGAATTTATGGATGAATTTCATAAAACTGGTTGTAAGTTATTTGTTCAATTAACTGCAGGTTTTGGTAGAGCTATGGCAGTTAGTGAAATGATGGAGAAAGTTGGTACTAATAAAGTTCTTAATTTCTTAGCAAAACCTATTGTTAATATCGATTATTTATGTGCTAGCTGTTCACCTACACCTAATAGATGGTCAGATAAAATCCAAACTAAAGAATTAACTGTAAAACAAATTGAAAAAATGGTAGAAGCTTTCGCTAAAACTGCTAAATTATGTAAAGAAGCAGGTGTTGATGGTGTAGAAATTCATGCTGTCCATGAAGGTTATTTACTAGATCAATTTACTTTAAAGTATTCTAATCAAAGAACTGACCAATATGGTGGTTCTTTTGAAAATAGATATCGTTTCCCAGTAGAAATAGTTAAAGCTATTAAAAAAGAATGTGGTCAAGATTATCCAGTATCATTACGTTATAGTGTACTTTCTAAAACTAAAGGCTTTAGACAAGGAGCATTACCAGGTGAAGATTATGTAGAAGTAGGACGTGATATGGAAGAATCTGAACGTGCTGCTAAATACTTAGAAGAAGCAGGATATGATATGTTAAACTGTGATAACGGTACATATGATGCCTGGTATTGGGCTCATCCTCCTGGATATATGCCAAACAACTGTAACTTAGAAGATGTTATGCATATCAAGAAGTTTGTTAATATACCTGTAGTATGTGCAGGTAAAATGACAGTAGAAGCTGGTGCTAAAGCTGTAAGTGAAGGTAAACTTGATGGTGTTGGTTTTGCTAGACAATTTTTAGTAGACCCAGAGTGGATTACTAAATTAATCGATGACCGTAAAGAAGATATTAAACCTTGTATTCATTGTCATAATGCATGTTTTAATGTTGGTCACCATAAGGGTATTTCTAATGATCAACCATTAGGTGATACTATGCATATGAGTAGATGCGCTATCAATCCAGTTACTATGCAACATAAAAAGTATAAGATTGTTAAGACTAATAAACCTAAGAATGTAGCAATTATAGGTGCTGGTGTTGGTGGTATGGAAGCTGCTATAGTATTAACTCTACGTGGTCACCATGCAACAATTTATGAAAAAACTAACCGTTTAGGTGGTGTATTCAATGAAGCAGCAGCTCCAAGCTTTAAAGATGCCGATAAAGATTTATTAAAATGGTATGCACATAAGTTAAAAGAGTTGAATATTGAAGTTAAATTTAATACAGAAGTTAAGAATTTAGCTGATATTAAAGCTGATGAATATATCATAGCTACAGGTGCAGTTGCTAAAAAACCACCTATTAAAGGACTAGAATATTCTATTGAAGCATGTGAATATTTAGCAGGTAAAGAAGTTGGCCAAGATGTAGTAGTCATCGGTGGTGGTTTAACTGGTGCTGAAATTGCATATGATTTAGTATTAAAGAATAAGAATGTTCATATAATAGAAGCTATGAATGACTTAGTTTGTACACCACACGTATGTTTAGCTAATACATCATTCTTAAGAGAAATGATGGCTTATAAGAACGTTGATGTACGTTTAGAAACTAAATTAAAAGAAATAGGTCAAAATTATGTTATTGTAGTTGATAAGGATGGTAAAGAATCTAAAATTGATTGTAATGATGTAATTGTATCTATAGGTTATAAGAGTACTCCGATAGCTGAAGAAAGTAAACATGTTCATCTTGTTGGTGATGCATTAAAAGTTGGTAACCTTCGCACAGTTATATGGCGTGCATGGGATGTAAGTATGAAAATTTAATATATATGAAGAGAGCTTTGGCTCTCTTTTTATAATGATTTATTGTCAATTTTAAATAAATCAAGGAAATTATAGATTTTTAAACATAATATTTGTTTAAAATATGTTAAAGAATATGTTCCTTTACAATTTCTTTACATTTCTTTACTGATTTACGATATATTTACAATTTCTTTTTCTCTATAATGAGATTGTAAAAAAGAAAAGGAGATATTTTCAAATGAAAAAAGTATTATTGTTAGGAACTGCATTATTAGGTGCACTAAGTTTAGCTGGCTGTAGTCAAGGAGAAGCATTTGATGTTAATAGTGATATCAAATTATATACTCGTGATACTACAAGTGGTACAAGAGATGGTTTCTTTACTGGTATTGGTTTAGAAGTAGCTAAAGACAAAAACGATCCATTAAAGAATGAAGGCTTAGGTACTGTTGAATCTAATGGTGATATGATTACATCAATTAAAAATGATAAATATGGTATTGGCTATATTTCATTATCGACTTTAGAGTCATCAGGATTAAAAGGTTTAACATATGAAGGTGCAAAACCAACTGAAGAAAACGTATTAGCTGGTTCTTATACATTAAAGAGAAACTTTAACTTTATTACTAGAACAGAATATAGTAGTGATACTAAGAAACAAATTGTAGATGCATTCTTAGCATACTTAACTACACAAGAAGCAAAGACTATTATGAAAAATGATGGTGGTATCTTAGAAGTTAAGACAACAGACCCTACATGGGAAGAAGTAAAGAAAAACCATCCAATTAGTACAAAAGATAATAGTTCAATTACTATTAACTTTGGTGGTTCTACATCAGTTTCAAATATGGCAAAAGCATTAGCTCAAGAGTTCTCTAGTTTATGTGGTAATGTAAAATTCAGTCATGACTACCATGGCTCAGGTGATGCATTCAAGAAAACTCAAGGTAAAGATAAAGATAATGTAGGTAACTATGATATCGCATTCGCTTCACGTGATTTCAAATTAGACAGTAGTGAAAAAGCAGCTGAAGGTAGCTATGGTACTTTATGTATTGATGCAATTGTACCAGTAGTTAATCCAGAAAATAAATACTCAAGTGTTACTAAAACTAACTTAGTTGACATGTATACTGGTAAAATTAATAAGTGGAATGAATTAGCATAATATGGAAAACATTGCAATTAAAGAATCAAGAATTAAATCCAAAACGACTATTGATAAAATAGTTAAAGCATTCTTTATGGCAATAGCAATCTTATCATCATCAATAATAATTTTTATCATAGGTTTTATTCTTGTAAAGGGAATAGAACCTTTCTTTAAAGATTATCCTGTTGGTGATGAGATGTTAAATATCTCATTTTCAGAGTTTTTGTTCGGTTTAAAATGGGGTTTCTCGCCAAATCATTTTGGTGCAGGGTTTATTGTCATAAATACTATATATATAACGTTACTAGCTTTAGTAATAGCTTTACCTTTAAGTATATTTAGTAGTCTATTTATAGCAAGAATAGCTCCTAAAAGGCTTGGAAATATTTTACTTTTAATTATAGAACTTTTAGCAAGTATACCTTCAATTGTATATGGTTTATTTGGTCAGGCATATCTGACAAAAGGTGTAATTAAGTTTGCTAGTATGTTTGGTATTCAAACATTAGGTGGACAAACTATCTTAACTACAGCGTTAGTATTAGCTATCATGATTTTTCCAACTATTACGATGGTTAGTACAAATGCTATTAGAGCAGTTAAGAATGATATTATATGGGGTTCAATTGCACTTGGTGCAAGTAAGACTGAAACAAACTTTAAAGTAGTATTAAAAGCGAGTAAAAATGGTATTTTTGCTGGTGTTATCTTAGGTATTGGTCGTGCTCTTGGTGAAGCGACTGCAGTTTCTAAGGTATGTGGTAATGCTACTGTTGGTCCTAGTTTTTCATTGTTTGATACAACTAGTACACTAACAACGACAATCTTAAGTGGTTTTAGTGAAGCTAGTGGTATGGCATATGATATTAAATTCTCATTAGGTTTAGTTTTAATTATTATCATTATTATAACTAACTTAATCTTAAACAAATTTAAACGTAAGGCGGAAAATTAGAATGAAATTTCGTTTATTTAAAGATTATACATTAAACACATTATCATATCTTTTTTCTGGTATTGGCGTTGTTATATTAATCTTAATCTTTACATTTTTATTTTCAAAAGGTGCTCGTAGTATATCTTGGGACTTATTAACAGGCGATTACTATAGTGAAACTTATACCTTAAAGTACAGAGAAGAAGTAAATGGTAATTTTACTTATGATGTTAAAGAAGGTGAATCATTCTCTAAAAAATGGGGTGTAGCATTTATTGATTATAAAAGTGCTGATGGTGAAGAAATCGTTAAAATTAGTTATATAGATAAAAATTCCCCATTTAAAAAAATGGAGAATGCTGGTAATAATCAATATTTTGAAGTAACACCTGATCTACATATTAATAAAGCAGTATTAGTTGGTGATGATGTAATTATCACTATTGGTAATAAAGATAATGCAGCAAGTGTTGCTCTTAAGTTTGATAAAGCTATAACAATAACAAATCTATCATTAGGTAGAAATGGTGGCGGTATTAGAGGATCTATTTTATCAACTTTGGCGTTAATAGGTTTAACATTACTTATAGCTCTACCATTTGGTATTATTACAGCTATTTATTTAAGTGTTTATGCTAAGAATAACCGTACAACACGTATAATAGAAGAGTTGATTGATTTAACTGGTGGTATACCATCAATTATCTTTGGTTTAGCAGGTGTAATAATATTTATTCCAATGATTGATACATTAATGGGTAGTGAAGGTAAATCGATTATTGCTGGCGCCTTTACTCTAGCCGTAATGTTATTACCAGTTATAATTAAAACTACAAAAGAAGCTATAATGAATATACCATCATCATATCAAATGGCTTCCTTAGCTTTAGGGGCCAGTAAAACAGATACTACTTTTAAAATTATTTTACCTAATGCAGTACCTGGTATCCTAACCTCTACATTATTAGCTATTGGTCGTATAATTGGTGAATCAGCAGCTTTAATATTTGTTATGGGTACACAAGTAGTAGATAAGGTAAGTGTAAATGCTGGTGCAACCTCTTTAGCAACCCACATTTGGTCATTACTTGGTGGTGAAAATCCAAACTTTGAATTAGCATGTGCTATTTCACTGGTAATTATGTTTGTAGTATTAGTATTAAATATAAGTGTTAAATTAATTGGAAAGGGATTAACTAAGAAATATGGAAACAGTATTTAAAATAAGTGACTTAGATTTATTTTATGGTAGTAAACAAGCGTTACAAAATATAAATATTGATTTATATAAAAATAAAGTTACTGCATTTATAGGGCCTTCAGGTTGTGGTAAATCCACTCTATTAAGATGTTTAAATAGAATGAATGACTTAATAGATAATTGTAAAATTGAAGGTAAAATTGAATATTTTGGCCAAGATATAAAAGAAATTAATACATTAGAGTTAAGAACTAATGTAGGTATGGTATTCCAAAGTCCTAATCCTTTCCCAATGTCAATATATGATAATATTTGTTATGGACCACGTTGTCAAGGAATTAGAAAAAAAGAAATATTAGATAAAATAGTCGAAGATTCTTTAAAAAAAGCAGCTTTATATGATGAAGTAAAAGATCGTCTAAAAGAAAGTGCATTAGGTCTATCAGGTGGTCAACAACAAAGATTATGTATTGCCCGTGCTATTGCGATGAATCCTAGCGTAATTTTAATGGACGAACCTACAAGTGCACTAGACCCTATCGCAACCTTAAAAATTGAAGAATTAATAAATGAGTTAAAAAATGATTATACTATTATAATTGTTACACATAATATGCAACAAGCTGTACGTGTAGCAGATTATACAGCTTTTTTTATGTTAGGTGAGATTGTAGAATATGATTTAACTGATAATATATTCTCTCATCCTAAACAAAAGAAAACAGAAGATTATATAACAGGAAGATTTGGATAAGATGAATTTAAGTGAAGAATTAGTTAAATTAAAAGAAGAAGTTATTCATATGAGTGATTTAGTATTAAATAATTTAAATATTGCTCTAAAAATGCTTCTTACAAATACAAATAAAGAGTATAATATAGATGATGATATAATTGATCAAGAAGAACGTAAACTTGAACAAAAGTGTATGCATTTATTATTAGTAGAAAGACCATTTGCTAGAGATTTAAGAGTTATCTCTGGTATCTTAAAATTAATATCTGATTTAGAACGTTTAGGTGATCATGCTTTAGATATTGAAAACTTAGCTAAGAAGATTAATTTTGACTTATCTAGAAATGAAAATATCTTTAACATGGCTAAGGTTTCACTAGAAATGGTAAGAGATTCAATTAAAGCTTATATTGATAATGATTCTAAATTATCAGAAGAAGTAATTAAAAAGGATGACTATATCGATGATATGTTTAATGTAACATTAAGTAATGTAGTTGACTACATTAATGGTAATACATTAAATACTAAAGATGCTATTAACGTGGTGTTAGCTATAAAATATTTAGAGCGTATTAGTGATCATGCTGTAAATATTTGTGAATGGGTAATCTATATTAATAGTGGTTTCCATAAAGATAAAGTTATCATATAATTAAGGAGATTATTATGAACTATTTAATTTATTCAGTAGAAGATGATAAAAATATTAGCCACCTACTTAATGTAGTACTTACTAAACAAGGTTATCAAGTAGAATCATTTGGTGATGGTGAAAGTTTTTTAGCACGTTTTAAAGAAAAGAAACCTAATTTAATTCTCTTAGATATGATGCTACCTAATATACAAGGTAGTGATATCTTAAAGTTGATTAGAAGTAACGAAGAAAATGATGATATTCAAATTATTATTATTTCTGCTAAAAATCTTTTAATGGATAAAGTAGATGGTCTTGATCTAGGTGCTGACGATTATATTGAAAAACCTTTTGATATCTTAGAGTTAATGTCAAGAGTTAATTCTAAGGCTAGAAGAAGTATTAAAAAAGATACACAAGTTTTAGGTAACTTAGCCCTTAATAGTAAAAAACATGAAGTATTTTTAAATGATGAGAAAGTAGATTTAACTAATAAAGAATTTATTATTTTAGAGTTATTATTTAAAAAACATGGGGAAGTAGTTACAAGGGATGAACTTTATCGTCAAATTTGGGGTGATGTTGCTATCGAGTCACGTACTATTGATATGCATATTAAATCATTAAGAAATAAATTAAATGATAATAAAGGAAATATAATCAAAACAATATACGGTGTTGGTTATAAATTAGAATTATGAAAAAGAAAATATTATTAATTGAATTATCATCTATTTTAGTTTCATTATTAATATTATTTATAGTATCTGTATTTTATATTAGTAATGGTAATAAAAATGGTGTTAAAGACACCTTACGTAATATAAATAATATAGCAACTGAAGTATTTGATGGTACTAACTTCAAAGATACAGTAAAATATATAACAAATGAAAATAAAGACTATCGCGTTACAATTATTGATATAGAGGGCAATGTAATGGCTGATTCTTTATTAATAGAAGCAGAAAATCATATTGATAGAGAAGAATTACAAAATATAGAAAACTTTGTAACTAGATATTCTAACTCATTAAAAATAAATATGATGTATTATGCTACAATGGATGATGGATATTACGTTAGAACAGCTATTCCTGTAACAAGCATTAATACATTTATTATTAATTATTCTATTATTGGAGCTTCTACTTTAATAGTAATTGTTTTAGTTACTCTTCTAGTAACTTCATTATTATTTAATAAAACAATGACTCCAATAAAAGAAGAAATTAATAAAGTAGAAAAAACATTAAATAAACCACTAACTGACTGTAGAGATTTTAATGTATTATCAGCCAAAATTAGTGTTTTAGCAAAAGAATTTAATACTAAGGTTGAATCTTTAAATAAAAGTGAAGCTAAAAGTAATTTCATATTAGATAATATGATACAAGGTTTAGTATTATTAAAGAAAAATGGTAATATTGAATTAATTAATCAATGTGCATTAAATATATTTAATGAAGATTATAGTAATATTATTAATAAGAATTATGTCTATTTAATTAGAGATATTGATGCTCAAAATAGTATTAATAATGCTATAAAACAATTAAAAGATGATCAAACTACAATTGAGTTAAATAATCATAAATATATGTTATATATAAATATTATTAATAATGATTGGACTAAGAATACTAATATATCATTATTAATAGTAGATATAACATTAGAATCAGAAATAAGTGAATTAAAGAAGCAATTCTTTAATAATGCAAGTCATGAATTAAAGAGCCCAATTACTTCAATATTAGGTTACCAACAGCTTATTAAAGAAGGTATTTTAAGTACTAAAGAAGAATTTGAGGATGCAACTAATAGAACTATTAAAGAAGCTAAGAGAATGAATAATCTAATTATAGAAATGTTAGATTTAGCTCGTTTAGAAAGTACTGATCAAATTAAGACTGAACAAATTAGTGTTAATGGAGTAATAGATGAAATATTAAATGAATTTAGTCTTAATTTAAAAGAAAAGAATATTACTGTAAAATACAATAAAGATTATAATTTAAGTATTATAGCTAACTATAATGATTTATATAAATTACTTAAAAACTTAATTGAGAATGCTATTATATATAATAATATCAATGGTATAATTGATATAAAGTTAGATAAAAATAGTATATCTATTTCTGATACAGGTATTGGCATATCAAATGAGGATTTAGAACATATATTTGAAAGATTCTACAGAGTAGATAAGGGGCGTAGTAGATCTAACAATAGCACAGGTTTAGGGTTATCAATTGTTAAACATATTTGTTTAGTATATAACTATAAAATATCAGTTAAGAGTAAACTAGGAAAAGGAACAACTTTTAAAATTGAATTATAATATAATAGTGGATGCACAAAAACATCCACTATTATATTATGTCTTATTCGATATAATTTGTTTATTTTTCAAATATTCTATACTTTTTTACTTAAAATATGCTAAAATATAACTAGCAAAGGAGAGTGATCATATGGAACCTATACTAAATATTGTACTAATGGCTATACTCACAATGTGTATGATTGGTCTTATGTTATATGTTTTCTTTACTAGTAAGGCATGTACGAACAATAACATATCTAAGGTTTCTCGTGGTCTAGTATTCCTTGGTTACTTACTATTTATCATTACCGTATTATATACGTTAATTAAAGCTATTAAACATGGTTTTTTAACAGCTAATTACTATACTATAATAGTTTTAGTCATTAGCTTATTATTGACTATTACAGGAATTGTAATCGGTAAAATGTATGACTTTAAAAATCAATAAAAATAAGCTCTGGAAGTTAATCCAGAGCTTATTTATTATAATGTTTTTATGAAATCTAAGATTTTGTTATAGTCTGGTTCATGAGTAATTTCATCTAAATAGTCAACAAAAATTACTTCGTTATTAGCGTTTAAGATAAATACTGCTCTAGTTAATAAACCTAATTCGTTAACAAGTGTACCTGTACTTGAAGCAAAACTATTATATTTATAATCTGAATATACATGTACTTTATCAATACCACTAGCGCCACACCATCTAGCTTGTGCAAATGGTAAATCTTTACTGATTACGTAAATACCATCAACATTATTAATGTTTTGTGCTTCTTGATTAAAACGTCTAACTTCTATATCACATACTGGTGTATCGATTGAAGGTACTGATAGTATTACTTTAATACCTTTTAAATTCTCTAATGATACTTCATTTAAATCATTATCTATTACTTTAAAATTATTAACTTTATCATTTAATTTTAATTGATTACCAACTAAATTCATTTCATTTCCTAAAAATTTAACTTGCATATTAATAACCTCCTAATGCAACTATAGTATACTACAGTTTAAAATTATTCTATAAAGATTTGCTCATAATAATATGCATTAATATTTACATTCAATATATATTTAGTTTAAAATATACTTAGGGAGGCGATATTATGTATTGCAATAGATGTGGTTCTGAATTAGATGAGAACACTAACTTTTGTCCAAATTGTGGTAGTCCTGTAAATGGAACACAACCTAATTTTGTTAACACTAAAGATAAGGATGATGGTAATGTTATAGCTATCTTGGCTATTGTATTTTCTGTAATTATGCCTTTAGTAGGTCTAATAATTGCATTAGTTTGTCGTAAACAATATAGTGATCCAAATGCACAATCAAAATTTAAGATAGCTATTATTATTTCTTCTATATTATTAGGTATTTCAGCTTTCTTTGTTTTAATATGGATTATTTTATTTAGTATAAGTGCTATGGCATTTGTTATACCATTTAATGCTATCTTATCTATTTAGCGTTATATGCCTTTGTATTAAACAAAGTTAAGAAATAGGTATTTAGTATAATGGTTTTGTTTCGCTTAACATGGAGCGTTTAAACTATGAATAATGAATTTTATTAATTTAATACTAATGATGAGAATGGGTTTTACCCATTCTTTTTTGTTTAGAGTGTTTTAAAAACAATATATATTGTTATATCATAATTTTAATTTATTATATTTATTAAATATTTATAACGTATTTCGAATATAGAAAACTAAAAAAACAAAAAAATCTATCTAGTAATCGTTAACGCATTTAATAATATTGTATAGTCTTTTAAATAAACATTAAAACTAGTTAGATTTTTGCTTTATATTTGATTTAATATTCAGTAAATTTTATTACTTAATAAAAAAAGAAATTAAATCACTATAAATAAAATTTCATATAAAAAATATTATCATTACTAATACGTATTTAATACCATTAATATTCTATAAATTAATGTTTTTCCTAACTAGTTTTAATTATACGATTATAAAATATTAGAGTATTACTAAATAATGTTTAAAACTATATTAATGATGAATTTAATAATATAATTTTCACACTTATGAAATACTTTCCATCAATATTAAAACTTAAAACTAGTATTGTAAGGGTTATATACATGGTTCTGCTATTTAGCGGCCTAAAAATTATTTCAAATCATAATTAGTTTTAATAATAAGATAATCATATAATTATAATGATTAAACTATATATTATTTAGATTATATATAGTAATCA
>SAMEA103957793__coassemble_95_pt1 | contig 38703 bp, 20 predicted proteins | sample SAMEA103957793__metabat2_high_PE_005 | metagenome-assembled genome bin SAMEA103957793 (sample SAMEA103957793) | gut metagenome | biome: gut; material: feces | host: Canis lupus familiaris | collected 2014 | reverse complement strand
TTATTATCTGTTATTAAATTAATATTAGATAATGAAATATTATTATAGCTAATATCACTAATAGATAATCTTAGAGAACTACCTTCAGGTCTCATAGTTAAAGTTAAACCATTTAATAATGATGTTTTGATTACTAAATTGTTATCTATTAACTTAAATTCAGTAATTAGATTTTCTATATTAATATTTGGACCAATATTATTTTTAATCAATTGTCTTAATTCGTTTGTAGTTAACTCTACTTCATTATTGTTTAATTTAATCTTTAATATATTATTTATTAAAGAAATATTAATACAAACATTTGTTGTAGAATCACTGATATTTAAAACAACATTTAAACCTTTAAGATCTGTAATTATATTAACATTAACATTTAAATTAGTACCATTTAAATTTAATACTGAACTTAATGTTATACCAAAATAATTATTATTTAAGTTAGCTAAAATAGAATCAATAAATGGAGTTAAAGAAACTAAATCAATATAATCAGTAGTATTTGTTAATGTCTCAGGTACTTTTGTTGTGTTAGATACAGTTAAATTTAAAATATTTGATGTTAAAGTAATATGATCTGTAATGTTTACAGTATATCCATCAACAATAATAGAATCATCAGTAATCTTTAATACCTTAATTAAATTGTTAAGATCTAAATTTTCTATTAAACTTTCAATACCATTACCATTAGTAAATTTATCTACTAGATTTAATAGATTTGTAATATTAGATTTAACTTTAATATTACCTAATGATACAAATAACTCTTTATCAAAATTAGTATTAATTATTTGATTCATTACATTAATTGTACCTGATGCTTTTAAGTCTTTACTTACTATTAAGTTGATATCAATATCATTAAATGAGCCCTTAATTTCAAAGTTATCAGTAAAATTAGTGATTAGACGATTAATCATATTTGTAATATGTTTTATTTCTGCTTCACCTATAGTACTTGAAGTAACTTTATTATCAGTAGTAAATGATTCACCTGTTCCAATATTAGCATGTACTCCTATTACTGAAATACAACTAATATTTATATCATCAATAGTAACATTTAGTTTGTTATCTATCCTAATATTAATATTATTTAAAACACCGATAACAATATTAGAATTTACAACTTCAAACTTAGTAATCATAGATAATAACTCAGTTAAATCAACATTTAACCTGATATTAGCGTTATTACCTAAATCTACAATTAATTCATTATTTACTAATCTTGTTCTAATATTTAATACTTTATTTAATAAGTTAACATTAATATTACCATCTAACATTAAATCTTTAATAGAGAATTTTAATGTGCCATCAATAGTAATGTTTTGTCCTAAAGCATTAATATTACTGTTAACATTTATATTCATATAGTTAGCTTTTACTAATGCTACTACACTATCAATAAATGGTGTTAAAATTTTTAAATCAATATATTTTTCTACTGCTTGAGGTTTACTAATAGCTTCAACACTATTAGTTACATCAAACTTTAATTTAGTACCTGCGTAGTTGATACCATTATTTATAGTAAATGTATAACCATTTACTGTAATACTATTATCACTTACAGTTAATGTTTTAATAATGTTATTTAAATCTAAACCAGCTAATAAATCATTAATACTATTACCATTAATGAACTTATTAATTAAGTTCATTAATGTAGTAATACTTGATTTAACTCTAATATTACCTACTTCTAAATATAATTCATTATCAAAGTAGAATTTAATTACTTGGTTCATAACTGTGATTGAACCAGATGCTTTTAAATCTTTACTAGCTAAGATGTTAATATCAATGCCATTAAATGATCCTTTAATACTAAAGTTATCAGTAAATGTTTGTTTTAAATTATTAAACATATTCACTAAGTTTAGAATTTCTGTCTTACCTAATGTTGATGAAGTTACAGTATTATCTACAGTAAATTCACTACCATTAGAGATAGAAATTTCTGTACCACTTAGAGCGATACCATTCATACTCATATCATTTAATGTAATATTTAATGACTTATCAATATTAATAACAATGTTATTCATAATTGTTATTTCTAACATATCTGAATTCATTCTAAAGTTAGTAATTAAAGCAACAATCTTAGATAAATCAATACCATTTGTATTTAATCCTAGATCAGCTAAAGCTAATTTAATATTAGCGTTATTACCTAAATCAACAATTAATTCATTATTTACTAATCTTGTTCTAACATTTAATACTTTATTTAATAAGTTAACATTAATATTACCATCTAACATTAAATCTTTAATAGAGAATTTTAATGTGCCATCAATAGTAATGTTTTGTCCTAAAGCATTAATATTACTGTTAACATTTATATTCATATAGTTAGCTTTTACTAATGCTACTACACTATCAATAAATGGTGTTAAAATTTTTAAATCAATATATTTTTCTACTGCTTGAGGTTTACTAATAGCTTCAACACTATTAGTTACATCAAACTTTAATTTAGTACCTGCGTAGTTGATACCATTATTTATAGTAAATGTATAACCATTTACTGTAATACTATTATCACTTACAGTTAATGTTTTAATAATGTTATTTAAATCTAAACCAGCTAATAAATCATTAATACTATTACCATTAATGAACTTATTAATTAAGTTCATTAATGTAGTAATACTTGATTTAACTCTAATATTACCTACTTCTAAATATAATTCATTATCAAAGTAGAATTTAATTACTTGGTTCATAACTGTGATTGAACCAGATGCTTTTAAATCTTTACTAGCTAAGATGTTAATATCAATGCCATTAAATGATCCTTTAATACTAAAGTTATCAGTAAATGTTTGTTTTAAATTATTAAACATATTCACTAAGTTTAGAATTTCTGTCTTACCTAATGTTGATGAAGTTACAGTATTATCTACAGTAAACTTACTACCTGTAGATAAAGTTAAGGTTGTATTTTTAATTGTAATACCAGAAAAATCTAAGTTTGATAGTGTAATATTTAGATTTTCATCAATTGTTAAGTGTATTTTATTGTTAATTGTAATAACTAAACTATTATCAACAACACTAATATCAGTAATAAGATTTAATATACTTTCAATATCAATAGACTTAGATGAGGTTAATGGTAATTTAATATTAAAATTATTACCAAAATCAATAATTAACTCATTATTAAGCAATCTAGACCTAATATTAAATAATTTGTTTAAAATATTAATATTTACATTTCCGTCTAACATCAAATCTTTAAGTGATACATTTACATTAGCATCGGCATCTACATCTAAACCAAAGACACTAATAGTAGTTGTTGCACTAATATTAATATAGTTATTGTTAACTAATTCTAATGCTTTCTTAATTTGAGGAAATAGCTTAGATAAAGGGATAATTAAACCTGTAGGGTGTTTAATTATAGTGTCATTATATCTAGTATCTAAAGATAAAGATAAATCTATTAAATTAGATGAAATAGTAAAACCTTCATCAGTATTATTAATATTTATTAATGTATTTTGTAATGAAGGATCTATTTTAGATAAATTTAAATCTAATACTAATACACCTTTATTAATACTTATATTATTAATATATTTCTTAGGGTCAAAATTAAAGATAAAATCAAGCACTTGATTAATATCTAAGCTATTGTTTTTAGGCATAAACTCAGTTATTAATTTCTTAATTTCTTCTAACGTACCTTTAATTTTCAATTTATTATATTCAATTATAAAATAGTCATCTTTATATGTTAGGTTAATTGTAGTATTTTTATTTCCTTTAGGAATAACAATGCTACCTTTTACTTCGACTTTAGCTTCAAACTTAACAAATAAATCAAAATTAATTAATTGTTCTTTTAGTTTTAAAGCACCTTTTAAAGTAATTTGTTTATTTTTAATAATTTTAATAATATCTTCAACTAGGAAATCTAAGTTTTGTAAATCTTGATGTTCTTCTTTATTAATATTAGGTGTAAATTCAGTACCAGGAGTAACTGCAGCACTTAGATTTAAATCTTTAAATTTAGCACTAGCTTTAATATCACCTAAAGCTATAACATCATTTTCATTAGTGAATCTAAAATCAAGATTAATTATGTTATCTAAAATATTAATTTCAGAGTGCATGTAAACATTATTACCATCTTTTGTAATAGTAGCTTCATTAAGTGCATCAATAATAGTATTGAAGTCTAAAGCTTTAGCTTTTGAACCTATAAGTTTCTTAAATTCTTCAATACTTAATTTAGTTTTTAAACCAAATGTGTCTAAATAAACAATATCATCTTCATATAATACTTTTATCTTTTCACTATCAAATCCAAAACGCATATTTTTGATATCTAATAATACTTTACCATCAATTTTATGACCATTAATATCTAAAGCTAAATCAAAGTATCCTACCTTACCATTAATGTAATCACCAAATGCATACATTAAGTAATCCATTGGTTTAAGCTCTGGTTTAACAATTTCATCAGATTCACTTGGAGTTAAATGTTTATATGATTCAAAATAATCTTGATCCTTTAAAGTAATGTTATCATAACTAAATACTTCATTTAGTGTACCTTCACACTTAAGTGAACCAATTACTGGGATTTTAATATCATATACTTCTTTTCTATCGATATTCTTTAATATCCAGTTATTATCAAAATTAAAAGTCATAATAACTTCATGGAACACAGGAAATTCATCTGCTCCAGCATATGCCTTAACTTCATATTGGTAATTTGCAGGTGCTTTATTAGCATCAAGTTTAATAGTAATACTATTAAGACCATTCTCAGTCTTAGTTAATTCGCCATATTCTAAAACTGTTTCATCACAAATAATATATGCAGAAAGTTGATTAGGTAACCAACCATAGATATTTTTATGTTGTGTATTAGATAAAACTTGAGGTTCTCCGCTGTCCCATGTGGTGTTTGCACCATCGATTTTTTTAGGTTCTCTTGTCAAAACTTTCTTTTCATCTAAAAAGAAATATTTTTGAATACCAACGCTCTTCATAGAACTTGAACTTATTGCTTCAACAAAAGCACGTTTATCTTTAACAGTTCTAATATTATCAACATATTGTGTATATTTCATTATGGCAACATCTGCCATTACTTTACCTTTTGTAACTGCAGTATAATTGTTTTTAGCAATCATACCAGCTAAAATTGCCACATTCTCTTGTGAATTATGTTCAATTGGTGTACTACCATCCGTAGGTTTATCAATAATTGTAGTACTTAACCCTTCAGCACTAATTGGTCCTTTAATATTGTCTCTATCATTAATTAATGAAGTAATTCCAACAGTACTAAAAATTATAGTCAGTAATATTAAAATTATTCCTAATTTTCTCTTCATATGGTCACTCCTAACATATAGTAATCCAATATATATTGTACTTTATATGCTATCAATTGTCAAGTGAGTTTTACATAAGTGTCCATTTATATATAAATATATAGTAAAAAGTCGTACTATATAGTACGACAATTAATTATAAATATATTTCTTCATCTATTAATTCATCATAAAAGTCTTTTTCATGTGAAATTAATATTAATACACCAGGGAAGGCATTCAAAGCATCAAATAATTCCATTTTGGTAATTGGATCAAGATGGTTAGTTGGTTCATCAAGTATTAAAACATTAGCTTTTTTCATAGACATAAGTGCCAATCTAACCTTAGTTTGTTCACCACCACTAAGTTCCTTCATTTTCTTAGTACATAAATCAGGACCAATTGATACTTTAGCTAATACTTCTCTTAATTCTTGATCGGTTTTTAAATGATAAAAATATCTTAAATAGTTAATAGGTGTAACATCTAATAAGTCATGCTCTTCTTGAGCAAAAATATTTAAATCTACACTATTATTCCATGTAAATGAGCCATTTATTACAGGTATTTGACCTGTCATAGTTTTAACTAATGTACTCTTACCAATACCATTTCTACCTATAATAGCAATCTTTTGATTTTTCATTAACTTTAAATTTAAATGTTCTAATATAGCTTTATCATTGTAACCAATGGATAAGTCATCTAATTTTAATACAATATCCCCCGTTTGTTTACTATATGGAAAAAGAAGTTTCATAGGACGATGATTCTTTGGCTTTTCTAGTTTTTCCATACGTTCTAACATTTTTCTTCTACTTTGTGCTTGTTTAGTTGTAGAAGCTCTAACAATGTTTTTCTCAATAAAAGTTTCAATTTCCTTTATCTTCTTTTGTTGATTAATGTATTGTTTCTCATAATGTGCTTCACGAATTTCTCTTTCCTTTAAATACATATCATAATTCATACGATATTTAGTAAAAATACCATTGTTTAAAGAATAAATAACCGTTGCTATATCACGGATAAACCCTTCATCATGACTAACACAAATAAAACTACCCGTAAATGATTTAAGATATCTACTTAACCAATCCACGTGATCCTTATCTAAAAAGTTAGTTGGTTCGTCTAATAATAAAACATCTTTATTTTCTAAAATCATCTTACCTAAGAAAACTTTAGCTCTTTCACCACCACTTAATGTCCTAAGTGGTCTTTCTAACATATAATCACTAATACCTAAACCATTAGTTACATTACTGATGGTTGAAGATAATTGATAGAAATTTTCTTTTTCTAATTCTTCTTCTAAAATATTAGCCCTCTTCATTATTCTTTCATAATCATTAGGATCTGCAGTACCTAAAGAATCATATAATTTATGGATTTCTATCTCTTTTTTAAATAAGTTACTAAATACACCCGTTAAATAATCCAGTGTATTAATATCACTATCAACCTCTAGATGTTGGTCAAGGTATGAATAGCTTATGTGATTTTGCCATAAAATTGTACCACTATCAGGTATTAAATTTTTACTTATTAATTTCATAAATGTAGATTTACCAGATCCATTATCGCCTACTAAACAAATATGTTCTCCTAATTCAAGGTGGAATTCTTGTGACTTATATAAATCTATATCACGATACTTAAACTTTAAACCTGTAACATCTAAAATACCCATAACTAACCTCCAAAATCTATAAAAAAGGAACTATGAAGTTCCTATTTTACATTTTCTAGACCAATACCTAATAATTGATGTTTCTTGTCTAGATATTCATATATTTTTTCTAGTAATATTGTAACATTTTTTCTACCAAAAAGAAAATAGTCAGCTTCAATGTTAAAATCAATACCAGTCTTAATTGGTGAAATTTGATTAAAACTTATATTTAAAATAATCTTATCAGTAGCTATACAACCTTCGTTATACTCATCATTAAAATCAATTACTGATAATTTATTTTCTTTACAAAACTCGATTAAACTATTCTTCATAGCTTTAGGATTAGTTTTAAAGTAATGTGTTATATATGTTAATTGTTTACCTTCTTCACCAGTTTCAAAAAAATATGCCATATTAAACCACCTCACGTAAATTATACGAAATAATTATATAGAATTAAATCCCAATACATAAAATATTGGGATTTTTATCTTATTCTTCTATTTTTGTTTCTTCTGTTTCTGTAACAGTAGTAGCTTCTTCTACTTGTTCATTATACATATAGAATTTGCTAGTTAAACAAACTTCGCTTTCAGCATCAAAAATATGACATTTTTCTAAGTCTAATGCTAATTTAACTCTATCACCAATCTTAAGATCAATACGAGGATCAACAACAGCACAAACATTATGCCCACTAACTGTAGCATAAATATTTGTAGAAGCACCTAATAATTCCGCAACATCTACTGTAACATCAATTGTAGACTCAGTTAAAACATTTAATTTTTCTTCTTTATCATATACATGTTCAGGTCTAATACCTAAGATTATTTCTTTGTGAATTAATTTGTGTTTTTTAATAACTTCGAATTTATCTAGAGGTAATAACATATTACAATCATTTTCTTTTGTAATAAAACGACCTTCTTCATTTACGATACCATTGATAAAGTTCATTGGTGGAGTACCAATAAATCCAGCAACGAATGCATTAGCAGGATTATCATAAATATCTTTAGGTGTACCTACTTGTTGAATATATCCATCTTTCATAACAACAATTCTACTTGCCATTGTCATAGCTTCAATTTGGTCATGGGTTACATAAACTGTAGTTGAACCTAATTTTTTATGTAATTTAATAATTTCACCACGCATTGTAACACGTAGTTTAGCATCTAAGTTTGATAAAGGTTCATCCATTAAGAACACTTTAGCATTTCTTACAATCGCACGTCCTAAGGCAACACGTTGTCTTTGACCACCAGATAAAGCTTTAGGTTTACGATTTAAATATGGAACTAAACCTAAAATTTCAGCTGCTTCCATAACTTTACGTTCGATTTCTTCCTTTGGTACTCTTCTTAATTGTAAACCAAATGCCATATTATCATATACAGTCATATGTGGATATAAGGCATAACTTTGGAATACCATCGCAATATTACGATCTTTAGGTGCAACATCATTCATTAATTCATTATCAATGTATAATTCACCACTAGAAATTTCTTCTAAACCAGCAATCATACGTAAAGTCGTAGATTTACCACAACCAGATGGACCTACGAAAACGATGAATTCTTTATCTTGAATTTTTAAATTAAAGTCAAATACTGCTTGAACCTTATTAGGATAAATCTTATTAATATTCTTTAATTCTAATGTAGACATAATTATCCTCCTATTTATTTCGAACTATCTCTTTCAATAATATATACTGGCATATCGAAGCCTTCACATTCCTTGCCAGCAAGAATATCTAAGGCTAGCTGTGCTAATTTTACACCATAGCCAACCCAGTCTACTGCAACAGTTGTAACTGCTGGTTTAAAATATTGTCCCATATTAATATTATCGAAACCTACAACTTTACAGTCATAAGGTATATTATAATTTTGTTCTTTCAATGCTAGCATGGCGCCCATTGCTAACTCATCATTAGCACATACTATAGCATCAAAAGGTAATTTATCATTATTTCTAATAACATCCCTAATTACTTCATATCCTCTAATTTGTGTAAATGCATCAGCATCATAAACTAGATTAACATCAAGTTCTATACCATAATCTTTTAAAGCTTTGACATAGCCTATATAACGGTTTTGATTGTGATATGAAGCATTACTACCTAATAAGAAAGCAATGCGTTTACAACCCTTTTTAACAAGTAATTCAGTTTCAAGGTAAGTACCTAACGTATTATCAATATTTGTATTATAAATATTATTTCCTAAAGAATACTTATCAAATGTTATAATAGGCTCTATCTCGCTAAGTCTATGTAATTGTGCATCCTTAATACGTGAATCCATAACGATTGCAATATCCACAGTTCTTTGTTTTATTAAATTCATCTTATCATCGATTAAGGATACAATCATATTATATTTTGAGTCTGATTGAGTTAATACATTCGCAATACCTGACAAAATCAAATTATGGACAGTACCTTCAAAACCTGGTATAAATACACCTATATTAGAGGTATGTTTACATTTTAAACTTCTAGCACTAGCATTAGGAATATAATGTAAATCCTTGGCTGCCTGTTTAATACGTTGTTTTGTTTCATGACTGATTCTTGGACTATCATTTAGTGCATAGGAAACAGTTGAAATTGAAACATTGCAATATTTAGCTAAATCTTTGATATTTGTCATCTAATCACCCTCAAAATTATTTTACAAAAATGTATTATCAAAAGTGATTTAATTATACCACATTTCTATTAAAATACATAGTCTAATTGTGTAAATTCTACACCTTGAGAAGCTCCTGCTTTACCACTATTAATTACTAATAATAACGCACCATTACCTAACATATCTTCAGTTATTTCAGGTAACGTAAATTCAACTGTTTGTACATCACCTGTTAATACTACACGTAGTTCCACTTTATCGAAGAATTTAAATAGAATTTCTTCACCCTTAACACCTTTTACTTTAGCAATTAACATTTTAGCACCTTTAATATCAGAAACAGTTAATGTAGATTTTAAGAAGCTGTATTGGTTTTCAGTAGTTTTTTCAATACTTAACTTACCTGCTTCTGCATTAATATTATATGAATTTTGATCTAATGCTTTAAGTGAATCAGCATCCATAAATGATTTAGTTTCTAATACATTTGAAAATTCAAACTTTGTAATATTAATACTTGCTACTGCATCTTCTTCTGGGTTAAGAGCTAATAATAATGCTGGTTTATTATCATCAATTTGAATCTTAGTAAAATCGATAACAACATATTGGCTTTCGCCAGTTAAATCAACCCATTTCTCACCTAAATTATTGTCATTCACTTTAAATAAAGCACGTTTTCCCTTAGTACCAGTTAATTCAATTTTTAAATAACCAAAACCTTGAATATCTTTACCAGTTAATTCTGAATGTGCAAACTTCCAAGTAGATTTATCAATTTTAGATATTTCTAAACCAGATTCAGTTTTGTTAAATGTATATGTGTCTTTATCGTTCTCAATAAATTTCTTATCAAGTAAATTTAAAGTATTAGAAGTAGCTTCCCACTTAGCATATAAGATAATTGCACTTTCAGGATATTTTGTACCAGTAAATGGTTTAGTTAAATCTTTATCAGCAAACCAACCTTTAAATTCAGAGAATGGTTTTGTAGGATTTTCTGGTAAAGTTAAATTTGAACCAATTAAACCAAATTGTGTATCAATTTTTGAACCACCATTTGATTCAAAGAAAATTGCTGACTCTTTATTAATATCACTTGGATTACCAGTTTTAACTACTGAAACTTGTTTTACTTCAATTGAATCTTGAACATCTTTTTCACTACCTAATACACCTGGGGCAATAAAGATTAATACTTTTTGACCGCCAGTAGCAGTTAATTCTTCTTCTTTTAATGCTAAGAAAATTGTTTCGTCTTCACCAGATAAAATAAATCTTTCTTCTTTAACAGCAGCGGCACCGCCTTCAACTTTAAGCATAATTTCAGTTCCCTTAGTACCCTTAACATCTAAACGAATTGCACCATAGCTTTTTACATTTGCATTAATAGTTGTATAAATATGAGCCCATTCACCCTTAGAAGCTGTAGCTGTATATTTATTACCATCTTGAAGAATACCAGTTGCATCATTTGCATTTACTGTAAATGAATCTAATTGTAAAGCAGTAGTATCTTCTGCAGTTTCCCATTTAGCATATACAGTAGTATTTTTTGCAGGTAAAATTGGACCTAATGCATTCTTAAATTCTTTATCATAATACCAACCTTTAAAAATTGAACCAACTTTTGTAGGAGCAGCAGGTTTTACGAATACTTGTTTAGGTTCACCAATAACTGATTTAACTTCAGAACCACCTAATGAATCAAATTTTAACTCAACATCCCATTTAGCATATAAAGTAAAGCTACCTTCTGGAAGTGGGTCATTTAAACTAAATTTTTCTAGTAAATCGATATCTTTATACCAACCACCAAATACAAAACCTTCTTTTGAAGGTACTGGTAATTTTTCAATTTTACCATTTTTATCAAATTCAATATCAGTAACATCTGTACCTTCATTTTCTTCGAAGCTTATCATATAAGACTTCGTACATGAAGCTAAGCTAATAGCTAAAGCTCCTGCTAGAGTTGCACCTAGTACACCCTTAATAAAATTTCTTTTCATCTTAATTCTCCTTAACAATCTTGAAACTGTAGAAACGTTTCGCTATTTATAATGTACCACTTTGTGTAAGCGTTGTCAAACGTTTCAACACAAATAAATTATGAAAGTAACTTTCATTACTTATTAATTAATTCTAAATATCTTTTTAAGGCATCACGCCATAAATCCCACGTATGTCCTCGAGTGTCACTATCCATTATCACACTCGCATTATTTTCTTTTAAAATATTGTAAAATTTTATATTATCGTTATAAAAACTATCACTACTACCACAATATAAATAGATAAATTTATTAGCATTATTGATATGATTATATAAATCTACTTTTTTAACATCTAAATTGTTAAAAATAACATTAAAATTATGATGTGGATTACTTTTGATTCTAGTGATCAAATCACATGGAGCACTAAAAGCACCAATAGCTTTATATTTATTATTTGTTAAACCATAAAGTAAACTACCATAACCACCCATAGATAAACCAGCTACATACCAGTCTAAATTTTTACCTATAAGTTTTTCTACTTCATTAATAACTTCATTATTTATATAATCATAGAATCTATCACCATCACAAATATTTATATAATATGAGTTTTCTGCACTAGGCATAACAAATGCCATATTATATTTCATTGCTTCATAATAAGCATTACCTAAGTTAACCCAATCATTATGATCACCGCAATATCCATGAAGTAAAAGAAGAACCTTAGTGTCTTCTTTCACTTCATCAGGAAGAATTATATTAATTTCTTTATTGCGACATAAGATTTGGGAAAAATGAGTTAATTTAATATTACGCATCTTAACCTTTATATGTAATAGTTTCTTCTAATAAATTATTCGAAGAAGGTCCAACATAAATCTTATATTCTCCATCTTCTACTATATCTAACATATCAATGTTATAGTATGATAATTTATTAACATCAAATTCAAATACTACTTCTTTTGTTTCATTAGCATTTAAATAGATTTTCTTGAAGTCTTTTAATTCTAATTTAGGACGTGATACACTAAAACATAAAGCTTCAATATATAATTCTACAATTTCTTTACCTGGGACATTAGATGTATTACTTACATTAACACTAACTCTAATTACATCATTTTTACTAACATTATGCTTATCTAATTTATAATCACTATATTTAAAATTAGAATAACTTAATCCAAAACCAAATGGATATAATGGTTCATTAGGAATATCAGCATATCTACTAGTATAATAATTAAACTCTTCACCTACTGGTCTACCAGTATTTAATGTATTATAGTAAACAGGAACTTGACCAACAGTATATGGCATAGTCATAGTTAGCTTACCTGATGGGTTAGCATCACCATAGATTAAGGCATCAACTGCTCTACCTGTTTGTGTACCTAAGAAATAACAATATAAAATAGAATCAACTTTATTATAAACATCAGTTAAATCTAATGGTCTACCAGCAAATACTAATAATATTACCTTTTTACCTAATTTAGTTACTTCATCAATTAATCTTAATTGTGCATCAAATAATTTAATATTACTTCTAGCATAAGCTTCACCACTCATTTGATGTTCTTCACCAACACAAAGAACTACTTTATCAACTTCTTTAGCAACCCTAATAGCTTCATCTATTAATAAATCATTAGTTTCTTGGTAATCACTACCTAAACAAGATACGAAATTACGACCATTAGATTCTAATACTTCTTTAATAGTTTTAACATCATCTAAACTGCATTTACCACCCCAAACACCATTGTGTTTGTTAGTGTCAAATAATGGCCCCATAAAGGCAACTTTTTCTTTTCCTAAAGGTAATACACTATCATTATTCTTTAATAATACTGCAGATTCTAAAGCTACCTCATAAGCTTTTTCTAACGCTTCTTTTTCTAAGAAATAGTCTTCATAATTATAATAGATATTTTTATATGGATTATCGAATAAACCTAGTTTATATTTTAATTCTAAAACTCTAATAGTAGCTTCATCGATTAATTTTTTTAACTCAGGTTCTTCTTTTACTAATTCTTCTAATTCATCAATATAACTAGTATAAATCATTTCATGATCTAAACCAGCTAATAAACATTTACGAGCTACTTCTTTTTTATCTTTAGCTATTTTATGATTAATTATTTCCATACTTGATGTATAGTCAGAGATAACTACACCTTTAAACCCTAGCATATCACGTAATACATCACGTAATAAGTACTTATTTGCTGTTACAGGTACATCTTCAAAAACATTAAATGAACTCATAATCATCTTAGTACCTGCATCAATAGCAGCTTTAAAAGGTTTTAAGTATGTTTGGAACAAACTACGTCTAGAGAAATCTACAGTATTATAGTCTCTACCAGCTAACGCAGCACCATAACCAACAAAGTGTTTAGCACAACTTGCTACTGTATCATAGCCTTCAAGATCACCTTGTTCATAACCTTTAACATAACTCTGAGCTAATACACTTGATAGATATGGATCTTCACCATTTGATTCACATACTCTACCCCATCTAGGATCTCTAACAATATCCACCATTGGTGAGAAGGTTAAGTTAACACCACTATGACTAGACTCATAAGCACTAACTTTTGATGCTTCATAGATTAAGTCAGGGTTCCAACTATTACTCATAGCTAAATTTAATGGGAATAATGTTCTACATCCATGAATAATATCATTACAGAATAATAATGGAATACCAAGTCTTGACTCAGTTACAGCAGTTTTTTGTAATGTATAGATAACCTCATTATTCCATAAACCTAATAATGAACCAATCTTACCTTCTCTTATATTTTTAACTGTTTCACTAGCATCAAAACCTGGACCACTGATGGCTGCTCCTTCGTAACCACCTTCATACATTTGTCCGATTTTCTCAGTTAATGTCATTTTTTCTAAAAGTTCTAACGCTAAATTATGAATTTCTTCATCAGTTCTTTTAGGCAATGGATTTCTTTTAATTGCTTCCATTTCTTCTCTTATCATATAACTTATTAAGCAATAAATGCTTCCTCTCTTAAATTAAATCTTTGTAAATCCTAACACATTAATTGCATTTTGAATGCTTTCATTTTGCATTATATAATGCCATACAAAATTACTTCTTTGATTTTCAATCATTAATAATGAAATTCCTTTATCAATACCAATTACGTCTTTAGCAATCCATGGTCTATTAGTATTATAATCAAGATTATATGCATCATATAATCCATATTTACCAACTAATTTACCATCTAAAAGATTATAATAATAGTTTAATGATTGATCTACTTCTTTTGGTAAGAATGGCATAGAACCGATAGAACCAGCTAAAGCAATCGTACCTTCATTTTTGTGAGCAGTATTATTGCCACCACTTGGAGCAGAACCTAGTAAACCATTATATCCTTTAGGTGTATCGCAGGCTGTAATACCCCATGAATTTTCATTATATGTAAAATATTTATTACTATTATCAATTGCATATTGTCTTGCTGCTTTTGTAGCTTTAACTGAATTTTCAAACCAATTTACACCATTAGCATCAACTATATTTCTAAAATCAATAAAAGCATGTGAAAATTGATAAGTAAAAATAGAACCAAACCATGAGTGAATAAATAATTCACCACCATATGCTCCTAAGAATTTATTAAAAGCATCATATACTTTTTTATCAATTCTATATTCACTATTTCTACTTCCTGCAGCTAAAAAGTACATCATTAATTGTTCACCATAAACATCCCAAGCACCAGAAAACTTATTTTTTACTGGATCATATCCCATATAGAATTGGTTTGTTTTAGGATTAATATACCATTTCCAATTAACTCTATCATATAACTTATAGAAAGCATCTTTTATTTCTCCACCAAAATATTCAGCACATACCATACCACCCATTAACATAATTGCAGTATCAATGTTAGAAATTTCTGAATTTGTTGCAGGATTACCATTTCTATAAGCATAGAAATGATAAAAGAAACCTTCTTTATGTTCTAATCTTTCTAAAGAAACTAAAGTTTTTAGTACTCTATCCTTAGCTTCATCGTATGTGACCCAACCATTTTTTACACCAATTGGGAAACTAGCAAGGCCATAACCTACAGAAGCAATAGACGCTAAAGCCTTATCCGGATATCTATCCGGAATAAGACCATAACCTTTATTACCTTCTTCTATTTGTTGTTCATTCCAAAAGAAATTGAAACAAGCTTCTTCTTCTTTTAAGGCATTTTGAGATACCTTATTTATATCTACTAGATCTACAGGTTGCTCTTCTTTACCACCACATGATATGAATAAAGTTAAAGACATTAGTAGAACTAAAAATAAACTTAAATACTTTTTCATCTTTACTCCTATTGACCAGTTAAACCTGTCTTATCAATACCTTCAACGAACCACTTTTGTAATACAAAGTAAATTAATAATAAAGGTAAGATAGAGATAATTGTACCAGCCATATAAATAGCTTCATTTAATTCATTTACATAACCAGCTTGTCCACCCATTGATTCATATAGTTTTCTAAATGATTCAGCAAATGTTGCTAACTGCATAGGTAGGGTTTTAGCAGTGTTAATATATAATGAAGTTAAATATGTTTCATTCCAATACCATACAAAACTAAATAAGAAACATACAATAAATATAGGTACTGATAATGGTAAAGCAACTTTGAAGAAAATCTTCACTTTACTTGCACCATCTACTTCTGCAGCTTCATCTAATTCTTTAGGTAACATTTTAAATGATTGATAGAATAATAATATAAATATTGAATTCTTTAATCCTTGTGCTAAAGCAGCAGGAATAGCAAAAGTTGCTATCGTACCAATTAAATTCATCTTAGTATACATAATAAACTGAGGAATCATTAATACTTGTGGTGGAATAATAAATGAAACTAATATACAACCAAACACAATCTTTTTACCAGGGAACTTAAACTTAGCTAAACCATATCCAACTAATGCTGTAGATGCTACTTGTAAAATAGTAGGCACTAAAGAATAATATAATGATTGACCTAAAGCATTCCAGAAACCAAGTACTTTGAATGCTGTTTTCCAGTTATTAAAATCAAGTCTTGATGGTAATAAATTAATTGTTGGATCTAATACATCCTTAGGTGATTGAACACTCTTTAAGAACATAAAGATAAATGGATATAAGAAAGCAAATGACATAACAGCTAATATAGTATAAACAAATACTTTAGCTAAAATACCATCAGATAAGTTTTGACCTAATACTTTCTTTTTAATTTTTTTAACTTTTACATTTGTATGTAGGAAATCTGTTTTACTCATATAACGAGTTTGATTATAGGCATAAGGTTCACCTTTTACATACTTCTTTTCTCTATTAAAGAATTTACCATACATTAATAAACATATAATACCTACAATTACAAATAAGACAATAAAGTAAATCCATGCTAATGATGTAGCAAAACCAAAGCCTGTTTTTTCATCAAACATTGTAGCTTTGATTAACGAAATTACACCATTGTTATCAAATGTTGCTAAAAGGATAAATGTATATACTAAGTTAATTAAGATAGCAGGTTTTAATCCTGGTAAAGTAATCTTCCAGAAAGATTCCCATGTAGAGGCACCATCTATATTAGCTGCTTCATACATACTCTTATCCATCTTTTGTAACATAGTTAAATATACAATTAACTGTACACCACTAAACCAGAACATATAGATTAATTGACTAAATGTATTAACAATAAATTCTTGAATTGAACTACCAAAAGTAGCACCAATAACCGAAATTACACCAAAGTTACCAATATTAGGCATTGTAATAACACCTTTATCTAGTAATTCACCCATAACTGGTCCACTAACTACAATAACTGGTAAGAAGAATATTACTCTAAATATTCCTCTACCCTTTATCTTTCCATTTAAAATTACAGCAAATAATACCGCAAATACATTAATAACAAAAACCATTACTAAAGATTCTTTTAAAAACTTAGTTAATTCAGTCATCATACGTATATCAGTTGTTAAGGCATGTTGGAAGTTTTCAAAACCTACAAATATCGTCTCAACACCATGAGCTGTCATTGTTACTTTATTAAATGATAGAAATAATGAATATAAAATAGGGAAAATACCGAAGATAGCAAAACCTATAATCCAAGGACTGATGAATAGAAAACCTGCAATATATTCTCTTGTTCTATTAGATAATTTTTTCTTACTTTTTTTATTTTCTAAAACAACACTATCACTCACTATTTCACCACCTTATACCCTAATTTTGGAATAACAACATTATTGTATGTATAATCATTATTATTATAATTAACATAAACTTTAATGTTATTTTCATATGTAACACAAACTACACCAACACTTAGTTGTTCTCTATCGATAATAGCTTTTCCTTTAACATTACTTAATGCACTAGTTGCAGTCTTAACTTGATTAATAATTAAATCACGATTACTTCCATAATGTGTAGCATATAAATGATTAGATAAAGTACTTGCTAACTCATAACTTTCTTCATACGAAATTAAATAAGATAAGTTAGAACCAAATTCGATTGCTCTTAATAAGTCAATATCTTGATTTGTTGAGAAATTTAAATATGTTGAATAATAATCAATATAACCTCTTAATAAGATTTGAGTAAATTGAACAGAATCTGTAATAAATCGTAATCTTGAATGATAAAGAGGCATATTTAAATAATTACTTGTATTTTTAAATAAATATAAATTTGGTCTAATCATTGGCATTTGTTTTTCAAACTTAGTAGACATTTTATCATATACATCACTTATACTTAATTCTAATTTACCATCACCATATAACTTACTAGTAATACCATCTAAATATAAGTTATCATATTTATCTAAAGCTTTATTTAAACCTTCATCCACATATTTATAACCATTATAGAATTTGTATTTTCTACCATCTTCTACAATAACAACAAATTGAGCATTAAAGATATTTACTAATGTTTCTTTATTAGCTTTATTTTTACTATTATATGTTTCTACTGGATTGTAATACATATAATACTCTAGTTCATTAAGATCTTTTAAGTTTCCTAACTTAGATGTGAATTCAAAATTATTAAAGTTATGTCTAGATAAACCGCCTTTATTAAAACCACGTAATGTATATAATATATCATTACTTAATTCACTCTTTAAATCATTATTAATTTCAATTAAGTTATCTGTAGTAGTCATTTTAAGGAATTTATCCATAATAATACCACTCTTAGTTTCTCCACCTAAAACATCAATATTAACTTTATTTGAACCACTATTAATATTTTTTGAAATAATGTTATCTTTAACTAATTTCTTTTGATATGCTTTGGCCATACCTATATAGTTAGCATCACTATCTTCAAGGAAATTATAATTAATAGAAATATTTCTATTATAGATATTCTCAGGTATCATCGTAACATTTGTATCAGTACCAGGAATACTAATCATATAAGTTTGACGGTAAGTAAATGAATTATATAATCTATTAAAACCTAATTTGATACTACTTGGATCAAAGTTTAAATAGGCAATTTCTGAACCCTCTTCTATCTCAGCTAAGAATGCATGTTGATTAACACCATGTACTACACCAAAAATAGGTAAAGATAATGAATCTCTTTCTTCATTTTGAGAATAGTTAGCATCAACACCATAATAACGTTCCTTATAGCTATTACTGATAGCTACACTTTGATCAAAACGAATAAGTGCACCATTACCTGAAGGGATAAACATATAACCTGGTTTTTCTTTTAATCTAGATGCTCCAAAATATGGGAAAAACTTAATATCTGTTAAGAAATATTTTTCACCTTCAGAAATAGATTCATGATCTAACTTTAAATTAATTCCATTATTAGTTAAAGTAACTTTATATTTAAATTTTAGACTAATCTTAGAAATATTAATTGTAAATGTAATAGTTTTACCGCTAACTGATACACTGCTAGTAGAATCAAATGCTGTTTTTGAAGAAGCAGATGCTTTACCTTTTTCATCAACATATTCTACTTCAAATGCAGTTTGTGCAAACCGTGTTTGACTAGCGTTTATACCATATTTTTTAGGATTAACTAAGTCAGTAGCCCAAATAAAATCATTATGTTTATTCTTTATTCTTAAGGCTAATGATTTTGGATGATAATATAATTCTAAATCACCATTACTAGTTGCTCTTTTAAAACCATCAGCTTCTAGATCTATTTCATCTTGAATATATTCTTCATTTTTTTCTACTTTTGTAAACAATGGAGAATCAAGTAATACTTGTTCATTTTTATTTATAATAGTTTCTCTATTTACTTCTTTATAATTAATAGCAAATACTGTAGAAAAACTTAATGTTAGTAATATAATAACTGCTAAAAAAAACTTTTTCATCGTAACATTGCCTCCTTAATTAATCCAGAAATAAAATCAAACATTTGCATAAATAAAATGTAAATCATTAAATATAAGAATACTAAAACCATTACTGCTAAGAAAGTTAATACTATATTAACTATTAACTCACCAATCTTATAGTTTTGAACTTCTTTAATCATATAAATAAAATTACAAATTGACCATATCCAAACAATATTAGTTAATAATGAATAAATATATGATTCATTATAAGTTAATACATTTGATAATACAGCAATAGGTACTTTAAAGATTAATACTGGAGCAAAACTTACTAACGCACCAATAAAAATATCTCTTAAGAAACCTTCACCTTTTTGTAAACTTGATACTAAATGATTAGCAATTACAATTAAAGGTAAAATTAAACCCCATTTTAATAATTCAAAAGATATATTAACATGAGAATCTAATTGTGATCTAAATAAGTAACTTGTAATAAATAAATCACTTACTACATTAATTAATACGAATAATGCAAAGAAAATAAATGCAGTAGATACACGTATATGTTGTAAGAATTTAATATCATATATTGTATCTTTAGGTTTTCTTAACATCTTCGGTAAATAACTAAATTCTTTATAATAACTATTATTTTTAATCTTATTAGTATATTCACTTAAATCTATATTATAGTGAGCAAATACACGTTTTCTAACTTTTAATACATTTAGTAAAACTAAAACTATAATAACAGAAATCATCCAAATTAAATTCTTACCAATCCACTCATCACGAATTTCCCAGAATGCTTCTGAATAACCACTCTTAAAGTTAGCTATTTTGAAATAATCTAAAGCTGCATGATAATTTTGTTTTCTTTGATTAATTTGACCTAAACCAATATAAGCTAATAAGAATGATGAGTTTTTAGAAACTATATCCTTATAAGCCACTTCTGCTTCATCATATTTACCATCATTATATAGAGCGAAAGCATCAAAGATAGTTGAAGCAAATTTAGTCTTAGTAAATACTTGAATATTTTTACCAGCACCATCAAGTAACCAGATATTACCTCTAGAGTCAACATCAATACCTGTAGGAGCATCAAAGTTACCAATATTAAATGAATTCTTTGTTGTATTACCAAACATAAATATAGTTTCACCATTAGGATTTCTAACGGTTATAGTACCTTCATTATCGTTAGAAACTGTATAGATATATCCATCATTGTCTACTGCAACATCACGATAACTAGTACTCATATTTGTAGCACCACCTAATAGGTTAGTACCATTTACGTTATACTTCTTTAAAGATTCATTACCGATACCATCAACTAGTGTATAAACAATATTTTTATTATCAATAGTTAAATTTGTAGTAGGTTTTGGAGTTAAAGATGCATATAATTCTCTATCTTCTTTACTCATAAATAAACGTTTAATTAATAAAGAGAAACTTACTTTAACTTGATTTGGACCAAAATATCCTACAAATTCACCTTCACTATTCATTTGAAGTACACCATTAGAGTTACCAATAGAAGTAACATATAGATTACCCCTTTGATCTACTGCTACCTTTGAAGGTTGGTAAAAGCTGTCCTTACCAAATAAATCACTTGTTGGTCTACCAATCTTTTTAACAAGATTATTATTTTTATCTAAGATAGTAACGTTTTTACTTATACTATCTGCTACATAAATTAAATCATTTGATACATAAACACCAGTAGGTCCTTCTAGTATTCCTTTACCATATTCTTTTACTTCTTTAGTACTTAGATCATACTTTAGAATACTTTTTGTACTACTATCAGCTACATATACATCATCATTATCATCGATAAAAATATCTTCAGGCTTATCAAAACCAAAGTTTAAAACATTAACACCCTCATATGCTGAAGATGAACTTACTAGCTCTCCTTCTAAACCAACAATATAAGTTTTATATTGTTCATTAGTAATATTATTACTAACTGCACTAACTCTAGTAAATGAAATAGTAAAGGTTAAAAAGAAAGCTAATAAGCAAAATATAATCTTATTTTTCATTTTTAACTCTCCTTACTATTTAATACCAGAACGTGCCATTGTATCCATAACTTGTGATTGTAATATTATAAATATAATTAAGTTTGGTAAGAATAAAATTAATGCTGAAGCGGCACTAACACCTGCACCAGATACACTATTAGATGCATTAGATAATGTAGATAAGTAATATGCAAATGTTTGTAATTCTTCATTATTTACATATAAGTTACTTGTTTCTGTATTATTCCATGCACTTTGGAATGCTAAAATAGCAACAGTTACGATAGCTGGTTTAATTAGAGGTAAAATGATTTTACGATAAATATAAAAATCACCTGCACCATCTAATTTAGCTGCTTCTATTAGTTCATTTGGAACATCATCAATAAATTGTTTAATTAAAAATAAACCTACTGGAATAGCAATTAAAGGTAGGACATGAGCAAATATAGTATTTACTATTCCAACCTTACTAATGATTAAGAAACGTGGAATAACTACTGCTACACCGATAAACATCATTGCTATAGTATTAACTTCATTTAATACTTTTTTACCTTTAAATTGTTTCTTAGATAAGATATAACCACTCATCGATGAGAATACTACCGATAATACTGTAACAATTGTAGTTACAATAACACTATTAATGATATATCTATAAATAGGTAAACCAGTAGAACCTGTACGATTAAATAAGTCTATAAAGTTTTGAAATGTAGGCTTAGCTACAAAGAACTTAGGAGGGAATTCTAATAATTCATCTAAAGGCTTAAAAGCTGTAACAAATAAGTATACTATTGGTAAAGCCATGAATATAGCAATTGGAATAATTACTACTAAAAAAGGTATTTGTGATCTAGTAAAATGTCTAGGATCATAAGATACACCATTGTATTTTTTTGCCATAATATCTAATCCCTTTCTCTAAATAATCTTGTAAATAGCTTACTAAATACATAAACTATAATTAATAAAATAACCGAATATGCCGCGGACATACCTATTTCTTTTCTAAGTACACCATAGTCTTCGATATGGTTAACCAAGAGCTGACCAGCATTTTGCGGTGTTGGATTGGCACCACTTAATTGAACACCAATTGAACCTGCACTAAATGCACCAACAATACTCATAACAGCACCAAATAACATTTGGTTTTTCATTGAAGGTATTGTGATATGTACAACTTCTTGATATCTATTTTTAATACCATCGATATATCCTGCTTCATATAACTCTTTATTAACACCTAACATACCGCTTAACATCGCTAAGAAACCAATACCCATACTTGACCATAGCGTTACTATAATCATAATAGGCATTAAATATTCAGGTGACTGTAACCACTGAATTGGTTCTGTGATCATATTCATACGTAATAATAATGAGTTTAAATAACCTTGTTCATCTCCACTAAAGATTGTCTTCCATAATACTGCCATCGCAATACCACTTGTCATTGATGGTGAATATATAATTAAAGCTAAAACTGTTCTTAACTTCTTAGGTACTTGGGCTAAAATCCAAGCTAAAACAAATGATAATAGATATCCACCAGGACCCACTATAATTGCGAAGATTAGGGTATTAGGAAGGATTTTCTTCATAAATACTGAGTCCTGTGTGAATATATATATATAATTATCAAAACCAACAAAGTTAGCTTTGCTAATACCATTATAATAAGTAAAACTTAGACATATAGCTATTATAATAGGTAATACAATAAATACTGAGAAAAGTAGTACATATGGTGTTAAGAATAAAATGGTTGTTCTATTACCTTTATCCATCCACATAGAAAACTTATCAACTGTATTAAAGTATCCATTTTTAATTTTATTTAAACCACTTTTAAATGTGTTTTCCATAAATGTACTCCTTTCCTATAATATCTTCTACTTTTGGAATATAATATTTCTTTAAGATATTATTATTTTCATCAATATAATTAAACTCTAACATTTTTCTAGTAATTTCTTTATTAATCATAATAACAGCATCACTAACTACTGCACGTAATGGTTTTAAATCAAATACAGCTTGATTCCATGCATCTGATATACCACGTTCGATAATATAAGTAGCTGGAGTTTGTGGTACGTTATATAAATATTTCCATTGTTCTAAAATTACTTTCTTATCTTTAGCTGGAATAGAAGATTTCGCAAAAGCTTTTAAATTAGCACTATTCCATAAGAAAGTTTCACCATAAGATGCTTCAATGTCGTTCGCAAAATTCATTTGTGTTTCTGCACTTAACCACCACTTTAAGAATTCCCATGATTCATTATGTTTTTTACTATTTTTGAATATAATAGCACCCTTACTTACGCCAGTGTTTGTACGGTTAATAACGCCATTTTCATTCATAACACCAGGTGCTAAAGTTATACCCCATCTACCCTTAATTTCAGGAGCAGCTGTTAATAATTGTAAATAAGTTTCAAATCCTGCAATACCTAAAGGTATAGTTCCATGACGGAAAGAATCATAGAAATTTTGACTAGTTAATGGTAAACTATATAAACTAAATAACTCTACCATCATTTTCATCGCTTTAATAGAATTAACTTCATCAATTGCAGTTCTTAAATAATCATCACTATAGATATCACCACCATATTGGTAGATAAATGGCGCAGTAGCACTGATTGATTTTAGACCGCTACCACCAGCAAGTGGCATATAATAATTCATACCATAGCGCTGTAAATCTGGTAATATTTTAATAATATCATCATAAGTATTAGGAACATCTACTTTTAATGTTTCTAATATATCCTTACGATAGAATGTAACATTAAAGTCTTGTGTTTCTGGTAAACCATATACACTATTACACTCAACCATATTAGAGTAACCCCCAGGAGCAAACTCTTTACTTAATTCATCAAAACCTGGTAATGTCTTTAAATCCACTAGGGCACCACGAATACCCATTTCATATGGAACATTTGGACTTACACCTAATGCTACATCTGGATTTGTATTAGATGCGTTAGCATATATTATTTTTGATTCATCAGGTAATAATGAGAATCGAACCTTTATACCTGTTTCTTTTGAAAAATAAGCATCAGCATATTGTTGCATTAGTGATACATAGTATGTACTTCTATTTACCCATACTGTTAACTCATCTGTATCACTTTTTTCTACACCACTCTTAAATATTCTTTGTATTGTAGAGAAGAATGTTAAGAAAAAGTTAGCTTTTGGACTAGGTAATTTAACATCTTTACCATGAATATAAATTTTATCTATAGATAATGGTGAGAATGTAGAAGTATGTAGTGATGTACTTAACATACTAGTTATACTAGATGAACTATCTTGTAATAAACCTAATGAATGTGGTAATTCATTTGGATCATCACATAACTTTAATAATTTAGTATATGCATTATCAATATTTTGGAATAATCTATTATGTTTTTTTGGATTAGATTTACTAACATCATTAATTAGTGTTAACATATTTTCTAATCTTTCTTTCCAATCAAATAATCTATCATCTGCAGTTGGAATAAATTCTTCAATATTATAATGTTTATTGCTATCAGGTTTACCACCTGTTAATTTAATAATTTCTAAATATAATTCATTAATTTCTTTAATAATATTATTTAATTCATAATAAATCGGTGCTTGATTTGATGCTTCTAATTGAAAACTAATAGTATGGATACCTTCAGTGAAGTAAAACTCCATATTTTGGCCATCAACATTTAATGTCTCATTATTGAAACCACCTTTTTCATTAAATCTATAACTATTTAAGTTTTTATTTAATAAAACATTATCAATTAAGATACGATTATAGACAGTAGTATTAGTTTGACTAATATAATACTTTAATGAAATATTATAATTACCACTCTTTTTAACGTCAAAAGCATAAGTTACTTCATAACCTGCTTTATTAAATGAATCACCACTAATAGTATTAAGTCTGTTAAACTTAGTACTATATGGAGTCATACTAACGTTATTTTCAGACTTTGGTCTAATTTCAGGATGTGATTTTACTGCAGGCTTTTCTGCCTCTAAAGTAATTAACTCACCATTAGCATTATCATTAGATGCCGGTTTAGTATAATCTTTTAACTTGAGTTTTTTATAGAAATAAATATCACCTAATTCAATATTACCTTCACTTTTCTTAAAAGTAATTGTATTTTCCCCTTTATTTAAAGTTACATATGTAGGTGTATTCTTATAAAACATTTGATCATATAAGAAAACATGACGCCATAGGCCTGAATTCTTTTGTACTGGTACAATTTCGTTACGATAGATATCATAGTCAACATCAGTAGTACCATTTTTCCAGTTACTTGGCACTTGTAGGCCTTCTTCGATTAACTTATCATTACAAATAACATCAATTGTAGGTACTGTAATATTTTCTTGATTAGATTTATAATCAATAGCTAATTCATATTCTTCAAGAACTTTTGAAGACACTGTAAATGTAATATCTTTATCATCTTCCCATAGAATAACATCCTTACCATAAGTATCGTCATATTTTTTATTATGGTATTTTATATACTCTATACCAACCTTGATAACTTCACGGTTTTCGTCTCTTTTTAACAGTTCTTTGTTTAAATTTAAAATATTAGCACCATTAGCTTCCTTAGTTAATGGTATGAAAAAACCAATAAAACTAACTAATAAAAATACTGCTAAAAAACCAAGTATACCCCATTTTAAATATAGCTTTACTTTACCCTTATCCATATAAACCCTTCCTTTTCTTTATATTCTATAAGACTCTTTAAATAATAAAACCACATCAAAAAACATTAAACCTTCTAATTTAATGTATTTATACATAAAAATATCACTTTTTTACATTTATAGTTATTATTTAACCTCAACTATTAAAAATCACCTAATAACTCAGGTTAAATAATAGAAGGCTAGCTATCTACCATTTTTTGGTAGATAGCTATTATTCTAATTAAATATTGTTAATTTTATCTAAACTGTCACGGATAATCTTGTTAATATCTTGAATTTTTGCTTTAGTTAGATTTTCTTTATATGCACCTAAAGAAATTTCACCTTCACAAGTTCTCCAAACAAATTCACCAATAGTTAATGGATTATCATTAAATACACCTGGAATAATAATGTTTGTTTGATAATCAAAACGAGCTTCTTGGAAACCAGGTAGGAACTTATTACCTTCGATAATAACATCCATATCACCACTAGCTACTAATTCATGAACTTCTTTAAAGCCTGGTGTTTTAATTAAACTAAACCATTGATCAACTAATGCTTGATCTTTAATAATTGGTAAACCACCTAATTCAACACCTTCACCTTCGTGTTCATTAACAACTTTAAATCTACTTTCAATACCAGCTTTACCATAAGTTAAGAATTTAGCTACTTCAAATGCAGCTTCTTTCTTTTGTGTAGCAGCTGATAAACATAAATAATCACTTACAGAAATTACCTTCTTATCAGGGTAACCGATGAACTTATAATTAATATTACCCATATCATTAAATACTTCCCAAGATGCACCTTGTTTAAAGCCCATTTGTCCATTTTGGAAAACAGAAATTTCGTCTGCAGAACCAAAATATTCTACTACTTCACTTTGTGTACCTTCAGGAGAACCTTCGGGAACTTCCTTACTAAATGCATTGTAGATATATTTAGATCCTTTTTGTGATAATTCTTGAATCTTAGTTAATGCATCATACATTGGTTGACTATCATATTGTAAGCTTGATCCATCCCAACAGAAGTGTTTGATTTTTTGTTCTTTGTCTAATGTAGATGGTAACCAGTTAATCATATCACCACTAGCATTTACACCAATTTTACTCTTACCATCTTTTGAAAGTTCATTTGTAGCTTTAATAGCAGCAAAGAATTCATCAGTAGTAAAGTTACCTGCAGCAAATTTTTGTTCAGCACTAATAGTATCTGCATTTTCCCATGTTGCATAATCATCTAATAAATCATAGTTAGCAAAGAAACCCATATAATGTTGTGAAATTGGTAATGAGAAAATCTTTCCATTATATGTGATTGGTTCTTTTAAATCATCAACTACGTTTGACCATTCCGAATCACTATTAACTAAAGAAGTAATATCTAATGCTTGTTTACTTAATATTGATGCTGGTACATTTTTTGTAGCGAAAATATCAGGAAGAGCTCCAGAAGCAGCTAAAGAATTTAAGAATTCAGTGTAATCTCCTTGATGTTTAATCTTTTTAATAAAAATAGTTTTGCTTTGTTTGTTGAATTCATCAACTAAATAGTCCATGATTGTTGGTTTTTCTTCAGTCCCCAACTCCCATGATAATAATTCGACTTTAATTTTCTTTTCTTGTGGTTTTGAATCATCTTTTCCGCCACAAGAAGCTAAACTTAAAGCACTTAGTGCAACTAAAGCACCTGCTAATAATTTTTTCATATCTTTTTCCTTTCTTTTTTTGTTATAGTTTATTTTATTAGAGCTTTCCCTCTAGTAAAATCATCATATTCACTATTTATTTTCTTAAATTCAAGGTTTTTGATGGCTCTTTTACATACATCAGTACCCATGAAACAATCATAAATAGTATTATCTAAAAAGTTCGCAAGCATTACAATTGTAGGCCCTTTATCAATACCTAAATAATGCTCACAGAAATAAGGTTTATCGTCTTCAAAATTGTATGAATCATATAATCCATATTTACCTTTTAATTCCTTAAATGAATTAAAATACTTTAAAGCTTCTATAGACTCTTTCGGTGTAAATACAATCGATGATAAAGCAGCATATGGAGCTACGTGTCCATCCACTTCATCTCCCATTGGTTTATCATAATAACCAAACGGTGGTGCACCGAATACACGATAACCATCACGTCCTTGGAATGCTGTTAAGCCCCATGAGTTTTCGTTATATGTTTTAGACCATTTTAAGTCCATACAATATTGACGGTTAGCTAATGTAGCATTTCTACTATTAATAAACCAATTAAATCCCATCTTATCAACATATTTGCTGAAATCAAAGAAACAATGTGAGAATTGATGAATAAATAAAGCGTTTCCAAAACAGTAGATTAAATTATCACCCTTATATGAACCAAGAGGGCGATCAAATCCAAAATATAGATCTTGAGCTAATTTTTTATCCGCTTTAGTTTGACCAGCATATAAAATATACATCATAAGTTGTTCAGCATACGCATCCCAATCAGCTGGACACCAACCATTGTTTTCTTTAAATATTTGATCTGAGAATGCCATTTTAAATACTTTTTTATGATTCTTTTCAGTTACTAAGTATTCCCAATCTACACTTTCAGCCATTTTATTTGCTATTTTTTTAACTTCTCCACCAAAGAATTCACCAGCAGTTAATGCTCCCATCATTAAAATAGCTGTATCAATGGTAGAATATTCCTTACTAACATCCTCTAAAGTTTCTTCATTAAAGAAATGAATAAAGAAACCATGTTTTTGTTTAACTTTAGATAAAGTTTCTAGTGTTTTATAACATCTTTCATAACCTTCATCTTTAGTAATATAACCAAATTTTACACCTATAACATAAGCACAAAACGCAAAACCTACTGCAGCAATTGAACAAATTCCTTTTCCTGCAATATCGCGTGTTAAACCATAACCTACATTATCCTCTAAGCCATTAGATTCATTCCAGAAGAAATCAAAGCAACCTTTGATTTCCTCTAAAATTAAATCTCTTGACTCATTATCAATAGAATAATTAGTCACTAGAAATATACCTCAATCACATTAGATTCATTTAAATATTTAGTATCAACAATCATACCACCAGTACGATATTTACGGTTTTCAGTTTCATAACTTACTAGATTACCATTAATAACTACTTTACGATCATTAGCTTTAACATATTTTATTGTTACATCTTTACCTAATATGCGATATGTGAACTCTAAGTTGTTTAATGATTCTGGTAATACTGGGTCTAAGATGAATTTATCACCTTGTAATCTTAAACCTAACATATTACTGATTAATTGATTTAAATAGATACCAGGACCACTTGAATAAACTCTCCAACCAGCTTTAACTTTAATTTCACCAGTACGTAATTTATCGTAGTCTTTCATTGCTTCATAACGATTATAGAATGCACCATCACTACTTGAGAAATAGCTATTTCTTTGTCTAATTTCAGCATTCTTAACAAATTCATTAACAATAAATGGGTTAATTGTTAATAAACCACTATAAAGTTCATTATCTAAACCAACTTTTGCTAAAGCCTCACAGTAACGAATATGAGCATGACAATATTGTAAACCAATTTCACGACCAAAGTTAGCAGCAGTTTCAGCACGTGTAAAGTAAGTATTATCACCACCATGGTAAGGTACAGTCTTATCCATTAAACGTACACCATCTGGGTGTTTTAAATATTTATTTATAATTTCTAATGAAGTTTCTTTTTGTTCTTCAGTAAATAATTCACTGATGATACCTCTATTCATTGGTAATAAACGATACTTCATATTAGTTTTATTATCAGTAGGGTGAATGATTCTTTCAATACCATTATCTGTGAAATGTAAGAAACCTGCAGGTACTCCATCACAGAAAACATATTTATTGTAATCTTCTTTTATTTTATTAGCTAATTCTAAATATTCATTAGCCAATTGCTCATTATAGCACAATAACTCTCTAGATAAAATCATTAATGCTTCATAAGTTAATGATGTTGTCCAACCTGATACCATTCTTGATGCATATGTCTTATTCGCTGGTTGTAATGTATCATCCCAGTCACCACCACCATAACAAGATAAGTTAGTATCATCGATAAAGCTCTTAACAATATTTTCTACTTCATTTTTAACATGATCTAAAATTGAATATTTTTCGGCAGTAAATTCACTATTATTAATATCAGTATAAACTACCATTTCGTCTAAGATAGATAAATCTTTAGTTTGTTCTAAATATAAACCTAATAAACGCATTGGCCAAACGATAATATCACCATGAGATTCATGTTGTTGAATTCTAAAGAATCTATCAAACATAAACCATTGAGGCCAGTTACCATATTGAATATATTGATGACTAAATACATCAATTAAAATCTTTCTAACCTGAGCAAAGTTTTGAGTAGCTAAGAAATATTCAGCTGGACCTTGACAAACATCACGAGTACCCCAAGCAGCACCATTATATTGTTCTAAACCATGAGGTGAAGTGTAGTGTACTAATGCATTTTGAGTATACCAGTAAGCTAACATATTGAAAGAATCGATATGTTCACTTTCAGCACCATCTATTTTTAATTCAAAGTTATTTAACATTTCTTTAAATTGTGCATTATATCTTTCACTAGCTTCTTCTAGTACATCATATTCTTCGTCAATATAATCACCAAATGTGTCACCACATATTAACATATTAAACTTATTAGTATTTAGGTTACATGTTAAGATAGTGTCTCCATGAGGATTATTATCAGTATAGAAAATTCTATCATCATTAAATTCTACATCCATATCAAACTTAATAGTAAAATATAAATCTGGATATGTATTAGAAATCATAGTATTAGGTAATGGTTTAGCAATTACTGCATTATCATTAACTACTAATTCTACTTTACCTTCATGTTCATTTTGACCCATTGTTAAATAATTAGAAACTATAATATCATAGTTAATTCCTAACTTAGATTCAAAATTAATAGTTAATTTAGAAGTTTTTTCATTAATAATAGTTGAAATAGTTAATAAATCATTATTAATTACATAAATCCATTTACTGTAGTTAATACCCATTTCAAATACTGCTGGCATACCTAATAATTTGTATTCACCATCTAATTTAACAAACATTCTAGTACCACTAATTTTTTGAACATTTAATGAATTACGAATATTGGAAGTTAATTTATTGAATGATGTATTACCCATAACTACTTGGCTTGAGAATAAACCATAGATATATGATGTAGAAGCTAATACACGTTCAAAGTCAAAATGATTACCAGAAATTAATACTTGACCACTTTGTCTTTCTAATAAACCTTCTTTAGCTTTTAATACAACATGACTATAATTTGGTGTAAAGAATGATAATAAAGTATTATCTTTAGCTTCAATTAATTTCTTAGTAGGATATAATTCATCTAACATAGAATTTGATAATTCTTCTGAATTAAATACATTATTAAAACTAATATTTAATTTAAATTCTTCACTAGAAGATACTTCATTATTAAAATCAATACTATTATAAATTTCTAATACATCATTAGTTAATTCAGGATTAGATACTACATGATCCATTAATTCTTTATAGATACCATAGAAACATAATTCAGTATTACCTGTTGTAGTGATTTCTTCACTTTCTAAAGCAGTGTAACCAAATTCATATTGATATACTCTATTTTCTAATTTACCTAATTCTAAAGCTTCAATTTTACTGTTTACTTTATAATTCTTACCAAAGAATTGGAAACCATCTGTTGAATAACCAATATTTTTAGAAATTGAACCTTGTTCTAAATAAGTATGACCGCCTTGATTTTCTCTAGAGCATACTACATAACCACGCTCTGTCATGAATGCTTGATGGTCAACATATTGACATACATAAGCTTCATTATTTCTTACAGCATACTTATTAGCTACTGCAATGTCAAAACCATAGAATACTTTGATTTTGTTATTAGCATCTAAATTATTTAATTTAACATTGAAAAAGTAAGCATTGTTTTTAACTGCAAATGTCACTTCGTATTTGACATTCATAAACTCTCCAAGATAAACTACTCTATCTTCCTTAATAACATGTCTAGAATTTAAACCAACCATTCCCTTATAGTGAACACCATTGTTTTCTACACGTAAATAAATGTTAAGTGCAGTTTGTTCTAAATTAGATCCACTTAGTTGATTAATTCTAACGTCCTTACTATTTAATTCACATATATTGCCCGATTCTAAGATTGTAGCTTCTAATACATCAGACCCTATTTTTTTTAAAGTTACATTATCATTTAAAATCATATATATATTTACCTTTCTGTTTCGTGTTGAAACGTTTCTATTCGTATTATAATGCATTCTTAATATAAAGTCAAACGTTTCTACAATGAAAATGAATGAAAAGTAAAAATATTAAATTTAAGTGTTTTTTAAGTGATTATTATAATAAAAATCCCTTGATAGTCAAGGGATTTAACTTTTATCTATTTTCATTAACTATATCACTTAAAATTTCAGTAGGAGTAATGGAAACGCTATACACTTTTGTGCTATTTTCTTTACTAATACCATCATCTAAGTAATAATCGTAGCTAGAAATTTCATCTTTAATGTAACTAAAAGCAATTAGATTTGTCATTTCTAGTTCTTCTATACTTGGTTTATAATTAGTAGTTACAAATATTTTATTAGGTCTAATAAAAATAACTACTTCATTTAATTTACAACTAATATAATGATGACCTTTAACTAGCACTTCAGTGTCATAGTCATCTAAAGTTCTGAAACGTAGCATACGCATATCTTCTGGTAAATATACATAACGATGAGTTTGATTTTGTTTATACATAGGACAAATCATAATTGAATCACCTACTAATAATTGATCTTCTATTTCTAAACATCTAGGATCATCATAAACAAAAGCTAGTGGTTTAAACATCATCTCATCATTTTCTACTGCTTTTAAATATTCACTATATAGGTAAGGTACAAATGAATATCTTAATTTTAATATATTTCTAAAATCATCTAAATTAGAGAAATTATAAACTTCCTGTCTTCTAGTACCACTACATGCGTGATTACGCATAAGTGGAGTAAACATTGAAAGTTCTAACCATCTTAACACTAAATCCATAGTAGCATCACTACCAAAACCACCAGTATCTGAACCAGTATAAATATAACCACACATATTAAGATTAGGTAATTGATGCATCAGTAGTTCAATATGACTCCATATAGATTTATTATCACCAGTCCAAATACCACCATATCTATGAGCACCAATATATGAAGCTCGTGAAAATAATAAGCTTCTAGTATCTAATACTTTGTCTAAACCTTGATAGGCTGACTTAGTCATATTATAACCATAAATATTATGTAATTCTTTATGACTTACTAACTTATCATCTATTAAATGATACATTTTAGCATAATCTTCTATATTGTTTTGTAGTGAACTAGCACCACCTTTAACAACACCACTAACTCCTAAGTCCATATCATTAATTGTCATATCTTTATATTTAGAAATATTATTTATTACTTCTAATAATCTTTCAGGTGTATAAAACATTGCTGGTTCATTCATATCATTCCAAAAACCATCAAAACCTAAATCAGTTAAGATCTTATATTTACTACCAAACCACTCCCTTACATCACTACGTAAGAAATCAGGAAAATGAACTAAGCCAGGCCATACAGCTGCATTAAAATTATTACCATCTTTATCTTTAGTAAAATAATTATTCTTTATACCTTCTTCATATACGAAGTAATCTTTTTCACTTTTAACACCAGCATCAATAATAGGTATTAAATGGGTATTACGTGCTTTTAATTTATCATTTAATGATTTAATATCAGGAAATCTTTCAGTATTAATAGTGAAGTCTTTATAATCAGTCATATAATCTATATCTAAGTATAAACATTCAAGAGGTAAATCATTATTATGATGTTTATCAATTACTTCTAAAACCTCTTCTTCATTCATATATGACCATCTAGATTGTTGATAACCAAAACCAAATAGTGGAGCTTTATAAGATTTACCTATTAAAGTTCTAAACTCTTTGACAATATCATTTAATGTATTATTAGTAATTAAATAAACATCAAATCCACCATCAGGAATAGTTATTATAACTTTATCATAGTTTGTATAACCTATATCAAATATAACTTTACTAGGTGTATCAATAAAGATACCATAATCATTCTTACCATGTACTAAGATAAAATTATGTGCACCATATAAACTATGTCTATCCTCATAATGGTCAGTCTCATCAGAACACCAAGAGTCATAAATCCAACCTCTTTTATTCATACCTCTAACTTGTTCACCTAAACCATAGACAACATCATTTTTGTCTAAACTAAATGTTATACCATTATCTAAGAAAGTAAAGTAACTATTTACATCATTTTCTACTTTTATATCTAAAACTACAGCTTCAGTACTAATATGTTCTAGAACTTTATAACGTCTAATCATATCTATATCTCCTTTTTTAATAAGTCTTTGTCTAATATAATATATCTTATTTTAATAATTATTACAATAAGAAGAATGTAATATCTAAAAAAACATCCTATATACAATAATAGTATTAACTATTAAAGATATAGGATGTTAATTATTACTTGTTATTAATATCTTCTAAGATTAATTTAATAAAGTCATCTAAAGAAACAGAAATTTGTTCTTGTGTACCATGTTTACGATATGTTACACCATTTGTTTCAACTTCTTTATCACCAATAACTAAAGTATATGGTAATTTCTTAGTTTGTGCTTCACGAATCTTCCAACCTAATTTTTCATCTCTGAAGTCTTCTTCTACTCTAATATGATTATTCATTAAAGCTTCTTTAACTTTTAAAGCATATTCTTTATGAACTTCATTTACAGGAATAATACGAACTTGATATGGACTTAACCAAGTAGGGAATGCACCTGCGTAGTGTTCAGTAATAATACCAATAAAACGTTCTAAAGAACCAAATAAAGCTCTATGAGCCATAACAGGACGTTTCTTAGTACCATCTTCAGCAATATAAGTTAAATCAAATCTTTCAGGTAAGTTCATATCTAATTGAATAGTACCACATTGCCAAATTCTATTCATTGAATCTCTTAGTTTAAAATCTAACTTAGGACCATAGAAAGCACCATCACCAGGATTAATCTTATAATTAAAGCCTGCTTTTTCACATGCTTCAGCAAGGGCTTTTTCACTCTTATCCCAAATAGCAATATCACCAATGTATTTTTCTTCTGGTCTAGTAGATAATTCAATATGGAAACTTAATCCAAATACATCATATACTTTCTTATATAAATTAATAATTGATGCTATTTCATCTGAAATTTGATCTTCAGTCATAAAGATATGTGCATCATCTTGAGTAAATGTACGTACACGGAATAAACCACTTAATGCACCACTAGCTTCATGACGGTGAACTAAACCTAATTCAGCTAAACGTAATGGGAAATCTCTATAAGAATGAATTTGATTCTTATAAACTAACATACCACCTGGACAGTTCATTGGTTTAATAGCGAATTCTTTATCATCAATTGTAGATGTATACATATTTTCTTTATAGTTAAACCAGTGACCTGATGTTTCCCACAATTCTCTATTTAACATAATAGGAGTTTGAATAAATTGGTAACCAGCTTTAGTATGAATATCCATCCAGAAATCAACTAAGGCATTCTTTAAATTCATACCTTTAGGTAACCAAAATGGGAAACCAGGACCATATTCACTAACCATAAATAAGTCTAATTCTTTACCAATTCTTCTATGATCTCTTAATTTTCTTTCTTCAACCATCTTTAGATAATTATCTAAAGCTTCTTGACTAAAGAATGCTATACCATAAACACGAGTTAACATTTCATTTTTTGAGTCACCTCTCCAGTATGCACCAGCTACATTTAATAATTTAAAATGTTTTAATTTACCAGTTGAAGTAACATGAGGTCCTCTACAAACATCTTTGTAATCACCTTGTGTATAAATATTAACAACATCATCATCAATAGCATTAATTAATTCAATCTTATATTTATCATCTTTAAACATTTCTAATGCTTGAGCTTTAGAAACTACAGAATGATTGATACTAATGTTTTCTTTTACAATCTTCTTCATTTCAGCTTCAATTTTAGGAAGATCTTGAATAGTGATAGTACCATTAACACTCATATCATAGTAGAAACCTTCTTCAATAGTTGGACCAACACCAAAATTTGAACCTTTATATAATCTACTAACTGCATGGGATAATAAATGGGCAGCACTATGATTTAATACTTCTAATGCTTCTTCATCTTCTTCAGTTAATACTTCAAATGTAGCATCTTCTACTAAATGATCTTTTAAATCACGTAATACACCATTAACTTTAGCAACTACAGCTTTTTTAGCTAATGAAATTGATAATGCTTTAACAGCATCAATAATTAATGAATTATCTTCTACTTCCTTAATAGAACCATCTTTTAAAGTTAATTTAATCATTTTTATTTACCTCCTCAAAATAAAAAAAATCCTTACATAACATAAGGACGAATTATCGCGGTACCACCTTTATTCTAGAATTATTCTAGCACTCAAATGCTTTAACGCAGCAAACGTAGTAATTTCTTACTATTTTAAAAGGTAGTAACCATAATGTTATTCTAATAGCTTTCACCTTCCGCTATCTCTCTTAAAGAATATATCATTATAATCTTGTCCTTCAATAATATTATAGTATTATATACATATTAAAGTCAATAAATATAATAAAAAAGGGGATAAAAATCCCCTAAATATTATAATAATTCTTCTAATTTTGATATCGCTTGTTTTGAATAATCATTTAATCTAATATCTAACTTTTTAGTTAATTCACCATCACCTAAAAGTTTAACATAGATTGTATATGGACTAATTAAACCTTTTTCTTGTAGACTTTCTATATCTACAACTTCACCATCTTCAAAGTTATCTTCTAAATCCTTAAGATTAATTGTACCTCTTAAGTTTCTAGCAACAACATTTTTAGTGTATCCTTCATAACAATAAGAAGCTTGATAGTCAGCGTCTACTAAAGATAAAGGAATTTCTTTTAAAATAATTTCTTCCTCTTCTTCATCATCATCTTCATCGCCATCTTCATCATCATCATCTAAAGCCATAAAGTCTACTGTAACTGGCATACCTTCTTGCTTACCATATACAGGTTTGATTAATTCTTCAGCTAATAATTCTTCAAAAGTACGTGTTTTATATAAATCATAATATGATTCTAATACTTCTTCAACTTTATCACGTTCTTCATTTTCCATTAACTCTTCTACTAAAGTTAATGCTTTCTTTAAACTTCTAGGACCTTTAATTTTAATTAATACTGGTGTAGATTCATATTTTTTAACACCACTTTGATCAATAGCACCAAAGTCTTCATCAATTTCATTAAAATTAAGAGCTAAGTATAATTTTAAAATCTTACCTCTAGCAGTTAGATAACATAAAGTTTTACGACCAACATAGAATCTCTCCTTATCCCATGAACCTCTAACTTTTACACTATCATATGATAATAATTCATTTTTTAATTGTTCATAAATCATTTTCATTCTATCACTTAATAATGATAATTTCGCAATGAATGATTTATTATAACGAATAATAAACTTTTCTTCCATAATAAATACCACCTTTATTTAATTATACAATAATTATACAATATAATTATGAATAATTTATGAAAAAATACATATTT
>SAMEA103957793__coassemble_91_pt1 | contig 41646 bp, 31 predicted proteins | sample SAMEA103957793__metabat2_high_PE_005 | metagenome-assembled genome bin SAMEA103957793 (sample SAMEA103957793) | gut metagenome | biome: gut; material: feces | host: Canis lupus familiaris | collected 2014 | reverse complement strand
ACTGCAACTCAAATGTTAGATTCAATGCAACAAAATCCACGTCCTACACGTGCTGAAGTATCTGACGTTCATAACGCTGTATTAGATGGTACTGGTTGTACAATGTTATCTGGTGAATCTGCACAAGGTGACTACCCATTCGAATCAGTTTCATATATGGCTAAAATTGATGAAAGAGCTGAAGACTTCATCGATCACGATTTAATGATTGACAATGTAGTTTATAACAACGAAAACGTAACTGATGGTTTATTAATCGCTTTATCAGCTGCTACAATCGCTTCTAAATATGAAATTAAAGCAATCGTTGCTGAAGGTACTACAGACTTCGCTATGGAATTATCTACATTCCGCCCAGCTGCTGATATCTTCTTCGCAGCAAAATGTGAACGTTGCTGCCGTACATTATCAATTTTATGGGGTGTTCAAGGCTTAGTTGGTAATGTTAATGATGCATTAGCTTTAGCTACTGAAAAATTAAACTTAACTGCTGGTGACAAAGTATTAAAAGTAACTGCTACTGGCTTAGAAGTTGTAACATTATAATTATTTTTTAATAATAAGAGCACCTTTTGGTGCTCTTTCTTTTACAAGGAGAATTTGATGAACAAAGTTAATGGTAGAGATATCTTTGATATTTTATTAGATGAATCTAATGATAGTGATATCGTTATTCTTGATAATGATGGAAAAGAAATCATAATGGAACAAGTTATGACTATTCCATATTATAATGAATACCAAGATAAAGATGAAATGTATTGTCTATTACATCCAAAAAATAATACTAAATATTATTCTGTAAACAATGTTTATCCATTTTTAATAGCAAATCATAATGGACATTACGAATTAGAAGATGTAACTGATGAAGAGATCTTAAACGAACTTAATCATATATATGAGACTATGGAATAAAAAGTAATATAGTATAATAATTTAAATAATAAAACCTAACGAAGAACATATTATTTCGTTAGGTTTTAAACTTATATTAGAACAACCTGTCTTAATGATTAACTTTTGGATATTATAGACAAAATACGTTTAAGTATTTAATTTAATATCTAATTATAATAATAATACTTTATATCTTTTAAATTAAGCTTATTTTTAGTATAATAAAGTGATTATAGAAAAAGGTTGTGAATGTTTTATGGAAATAAATAACTTTATAAAAAATATAATGCAAGAAGATTTAGATAGTGGTAAAGTAAATGAGATAATTACTCGTTTCCCACCTGAACCAAATGCATATTTACATATTGGTCATGCTAGAGCTATAGTTACAAACTTTGAATTAGCTAAGTCATTTGGTGGTAGAACTAATCTTCGTTTTGATGATACGAATCCTGCTAAAGAGGGAGAAGAATTTGTTAATGGTATTAAACATGACTTACATTGGTTAGGTTATGATCCTAATAATATTTTCTTTGGTAGTGATTACTTTGAAAAAACATATGATAAAGCAGTTTTATTAATTAAAAAAGGTTTAGCATATGTTGATGATTTATCTCAAGAAGAAGTTAGTAAAATGCGTGGTAATTTAACTACTCCAGGTATTAATTCTCCTTACAGAGATAGAAGCATAGAAGAAAATTTACGTTTATTTGAAGAAATGCGTGAAGGTAAGTATAAAGATGGTGAAAAGACGTTAAGAGCTAAAATTGATATGAGCCATCCAAATATGAATATGCGTGATCCTGCAATGTATCGTATTATGCATGTTCATCATCATAGACAAGGTGATAAATGGTGTATCTTCCCAATGTATGACTTTGCTCATCCATTACAAGATAGTTTTGAAGGTATTACTCATTCATTATGTTCTTTAGAGTTTGATAATCATCGTATTTTATATGATTGGTTTATTGAAAATTGTGAGATGGAACATACTCCACATCAATATGAGTTTGGTCGTTTAAATATTACTAATACTATTATGTCTAAACGTTACTTAAAACAATTAGTAGACGCTTCTAAGGTTAATGGTTATGATGACCCACGTATGCCTACATTATGTGGTTTAAGAAGAAGAGGTTTTACACCAGAAGCTATTCGTAGTTTTATCTTAGGTACTGGTTTATCTAGAGTTAATTCAACTGTAGATGCATCATTATTAGATCAAGCTTTAAGAGATGACTTAAGATTAAAAGCTACTAGACCTAACGCTATTGTAAATCCTTTAAAAGTTATCATTACAAATTACCCTGAAGGTCAAATTGAATATGTAGACTGTCCTAATAATTCTGAAAATGAAGAATTAGGTTCACGTAACATTGCCTTTGGTAGAGTATGTTATATTGAACAAGAAGACTTTATCGAAACTAAACCTAATAAGCATTGGAAACGTCTAGCTAAAGATGTAGAAGTTAGATTTATGCATGCATATTTCGTTAAGTGTAATGAAGTTATTAAAGATGAAAATGGTAACATAGTAGAAATTCATTGTACATATGATCCAGAAACTAAGAGTGGTTCAGGTTTCAATGATCGTAAACCTAATGGTAATATTCATTTCGTTGAAGCTTCTACAGCTATTAAAGCTAAATTTAGATTATTCGAACCATTAATTTTAGATGAAACTGAAGAAACTAAAGATTTAGATTTCATGGAAAGATTAAATCCTGATTCAATTAAAGAATTTGATGGTTTTGTAGAAGAATCATTAAAAGATACTAAAGAATTCGATCATTACCAATTTGTACGTAATGGTTATTATACAACCGACAAAGATTCTACAAGTGACACTTTAGTTTTCAATAGAACTTGTGAATTAAAATCATCTTTTAGAGTAAATAAATAAAAAGATTACTGTAGGCTATCCTACAGTTTTCTATTATATTTTGGGGGATTTTATGAAGGATATGACAAAGGGTAGTATCCCAAAACTTATTATAATGTTTGCACTACCAATATTTTTAAGTAATTTATTCCAACAAATGTATAATGCATTTGATTCACTAATTGTTGGTAGATATATAGGTGACGCTGCATTAGCTGCAGTATCATCAAGTGGTAATTTAATTTTCTTATTCACTAGCTTCTTTATCGGTACAGCTAGTGGTGCAAGTGTGTTGATATCTAAGTATTATGGTGAAAAAGATTATGATTCTATGAGTAAAGCAATACATACTAATGTTGCTGTAGGGATAATATTTGGCATTATACTTACTATTGTAGGTGTATTTCTATCACCATTTATCTTAAAATTAATGAAAACAGATCCTAATGTTTTACCTAATTCAATTGAATATTTTCAATGTTATTTTTGGGGTGCAATGGGAATTGTTTTATATAATATCTTTTCATCTATATTAAATGCTGTAGGTAATAGTAAAAGAACATTAATCTATCTTGTTATTGCATCTATTACTAATGTACTGTTAGATATTTTATTTATAATTGGTTTTAAGTGGGGTGTTGGTAGTGCTGGTGTTGCTAGTGCTATATCGCAAGTGTTTAGTGCCTTATTATGTTTTATGTATCTACATCGAAAAGGTCAAATTTATACTATTAGAATTAGAGATATAAAAATACATAAAGATATGTTAAAACTAATAATTAAATATGGTATTCCTGCAGGTGTGCAAAACTCTGTTATTGCTCTAGCTAATGTATTTGTACAAAGTAATATTAATTCCTTTGGTGATATTGCTATGGGTGGTTGTGGCACATATTCTAAGATTGAAGGATTTGCATTCCTACCTATTACATCATTTACTATGGCTTTAACTACATTTATTAGTCAAAACTTAGGTGCTAAAGAATATGATCGAGCTAAGAAAGGTGCCACTTTTGGTACTATATGTGCTTGTTCTTTAGCTGAACTTATTGGTATTATTATGTTCTTATTTATGCCATTTTTAGCTTCAATGTTTACTACAAACGAAGAAATCATTAAAGTAGCAACTTACCAAGCAAGAGTTATCACTTTATTTTATTTCCTATTAGCCTATTCACATAGTATAGCAGCAGTATGTAGAGGCCAAGGTAGAACAATGATACCAATGCTTGTAATGCTAGGTATATGGTGTATTTTACGTGTTACTTATATCACTATAGCAATTAATATAAAACATGATATTGTCTTATTATTTATAGCATATCCATTAACTTGGTTTATAAGTTCTGTGATATATTTTATATATCTAAGAAGATATAACTGGGAAAGGGGTTTTAACTAGATAACCATTAGTGGTTATCTTTTTTAACTTATTTGGTTTATTCGTTATTATTTGTGATTGCTTAGTGGTTAAATATATGATATAATCAAACTTGTGATTTTTTGAGATTTATGGAGGATTATTAATGCTTAAAACAGTAAATTTATCACTACAATATGGTAGTAGAACACTTTTTAAAGATGTTAACATTCAATTTTCTAAGGGTAATTGTTATGGTATTATTGGTGCTAATGGTGCTGGTAAATCCACATTTTTAAAATTATTATCCGGTGAAATTGAATCTACTAATGGAGAAGTAATCTTAGATAAAAATGAACGTATGAGTGTTTTAAAACAAGATCAAAATGCGTTTAATGAATATACAGTATTAAATACAGTTTTACATGGTCATAAGAGATTGATGGCTATTATGGAAGAAAAAGAATATTACTATCAAAAGGCTGGTAGTGGTGATTTTTCAGATGAAGATGGTATTAGATTAGCTGAACTTGAATGTGAGTTTGCTGAACTTGGTGGTTGGGAAGCTGAAAGTGATGCTGAAAGTTTATTAGCAGGTTTAGGTGTTGATTCATCTTACTTTTATACATTAATGAAGGATTGTGATGCTAAAATCAAAATTAAGGCTTTATTAGCTCAAGCATTATTTGGTAATCCTGATGTATTATTATTAGATGAACCTACTAATAACTTAGATTATAAATCTACGCGTTGGCTAGAAAACTTCCTATTAAATTTTGAAAATACAGTATTAGTTGTTTCTCATGATAGACATTTCTTAAATAATGTTTGTACACATATTTGTGATGTTGACTTTGGAAAGATAAAACTTTATGTTGGTAACTATGAATTTTGGTATGAATCTAGTCAATTGTTATTAGCCCAACAAAAAGATCAAAATAAAAAGGCTGAACAAAAGATTAAAGAATTACAAGAGTTTATAGCAAGATTTAGTGCTAATAAATCTAAGAGTAAACAAGCTACATCAAGAAAGAAATTATTAGATAAAATTGTCATTGAAGATTTAGAACCATCTAGTAGACGTTATCCATTCGTTGGTTTTAAACCACAAAGAGAAGTTGGTAATGACATTTTATTTGTTAATAATTTAACTAAAAAAGGTGTATTTGAAAATTTAACATTTAGTGTTAATAAAAATGATAAAATAGCTTTCTTAGCTGAAAATAGTTTAATTATTGAAACTTTATTTAATATCTTATCTGGTAAAGATGAAGACTATGAAGGTGACTTTAAGTGGGGTGTAACTACATCTCGTGGATTCTTAATGCAAGATAATAAGGATTTATTTTCTTCGGATTTATCTTTAGTTGATTGGTTACGTCAATATAGTAAAGAAGATCAATCAGAAACATTTATTCGTGGTTGGTTAGGTCGTATGTTATTTAGTGGTGAAGAATCTTTAAAGAAAGCCAACGTATTATCTGGTGGTGAAAAAGTTAGATGTAATTTAGCTAAATTAATGTTAGAAAGTCCTAATGTATTAGTGTTTGAAGATCCTACTAACCATCTTGACTTAGAGAGTATTACAGCCTTAAATGAAGGTATGGTTCAATATAAAGGTAATATTTTATTTTCTAGTCACGATGCTGAACTATTAGAAACTGTTGCCAATAGAATAATTTGTTTTAATGCTGATGGTACTATTGTTGACCGTATAACAACTTATGAAGAATTTATAGGTGAATAGTAATGAGTGATATTATAAAAGGACTTAACGAAAGACAAAGAGAAGCAGTAGTAACTACTGAAGGTCCTTTAATGGTTATGGCAGGTGCAGGTAGTGGTAAGACACGAGTATTAACACATCGTATCGCTTATCTTATTAATGACCTTGGTGTTTATCCTTCAAATATTTTAGCTGTTACATTTACTAATAAGGCTGCTAAAGAGATGAAAGATCGTATTTCTAAGCTTGTTAACTTTAATGTTAATGCTATGTGGATTTCTACTTTCCATTCATTTTGTGCTAGATTTTTAAGAAAAGAAATATTTGCTTTAAAAAAAGGTTATACTTCAAACTTTATAATTTTAGATACTGATGATTCTGTTAAGATAATTAAAGATATCATAAAAGATAAAGCAGAGTTTGAACGTGTTAAACCTAAGGAATTACAAGGTATTATATCTAAATTTAAAAATACTGGGAATTTATATATTGATGATTATTATAAGCGTCGTTTTGATGAGTTATATGCAAGATATCAAGAAGAGTTAAAGAGATTAAATGCTTTAGATTTTGATGATTTAATACTATATACAGTTAATATTTTAGAAAATGATTTAAGTGTATTAGAATATTATCAACAAAAATTCCAATATATTTTAGTTGATGAATATCAAGATACAAACAATATACAATTTAAACTTATAAATTTATTAGCAGGTTTTCATCGTAACTTATTTATCGTAGGTGATGAAGATCAGTCTATATACTCTTTTAGAGGGGCAGAAATCAAGAATATTCGTAAGTTTATGTCATTATATCCAGATCATAAAATTATTAAACTTGAACAAAATTATCGCTCTACTAAGCCAATATTAGATGCAGCTAATAAACTTATAACATTTAATGCTGAACGTATAGCCAAGAATTTATTTACTGAAAATTCATTTTCTAAAGATATTGTTTATCATTCATGTGAAACAAGTTATGAAGAAAATAGATATGTTTTAAATAAGATTAAAGAAGCATTAAGAAATGGTAATAGCTTAGATGATATAGCAATTTTATATCGTAATAATGTGATGAGCCGTGGTTTTGAAGATCTATTTGTTGTAGAAAATATTCCATACACTATCTATGGTGGCTTATCTTTCTATAGCAGAAAAGAAATTAAAGATGTCATTTCATATCTTAGATTAATTGTTGATCCTAATTGTGATCTAGCGTTAAAACGTATTATAAATGAACCTAAACGTTCTATCGGTGCTACTACCTTAGAAAAGTTAGAAATTGAAGCTAAGGCTAATAACATCAGTATGCTAGAGGCTATTAGTACAGTAAATGTTAATAGTGGTACTAAAGCTAAATTAGAAGATTTTAAGAAACTTATTCTATCTTTAAGAGAAGACTTAAATGGATTATCAATGGTTGATTTTATTGAACATATGTATAACAAAACTGGCTATATGCAAATGTTAATAGAACAAAAAGAAGAAGAACGTATTGATAATATTAAAGAATTATTATCAGTATTTAAAGAACAATCTGATTTATATTCAGGTTCTAATCTTGAAGTATTGAGTGAATTCTTAAATGATTTAGCATTAAGAACTGATGCTGATGATGATAACTCATTAGAAAAAGTTAGATTAATGACTATTCATCAAGCAAAAGGGTTAGAATTTAAAATAGTATTTGTTGTAGGTTTAGAACAAGGCATTTTCCCTAGTGATCGTGATTTAGATAATTTAGATGAGGAACGTCGTATTTGCTATGTTGCTGTAACAAGAGCAATGCGTGAGTTATACCTAACTAGTGCTTCTAATCGTTTTATTTATGGACATTCAGAGTTTTTAGCACCATCACAATTTATTCGCGAAATGGGTTTAATTAAAATTAATAAAATTGAAACTAAATCTGAAGTAAAAAAATATGAATCTAAGGAAGCATATACAACAATTGATAAAGCCAAAGTAACAAATGATGATTATGCTATTGGTGAACATATTATTCATAAAATTTATGGTGAAGGTGTAATTGTTAATATTGGTGATAATAAGATAATGGATGTAGCTTTTGCTAGTCCTCATGGTGTTAAGAAAATATTAAAAGGACACCCATCTATAAGTAAAAAGTAATAAAAACTGCAGGACTTAATTAGTCCTGCATTTATTTTTACGCATAATTTTATTTTTTATATTTATATCATTTATATTTAGTGAATAGATAATAACACTCAGAATAATTAGAATTAAAAGATGTATTAATAATCCATAGATAATTATTAAACTGAAACTATGATATATACTAAAAGATAGTATTATATAAAGGAAATGTATAGGTAATATAATTATTAAAATATTTAATAATTTTGATAATAAAAATTTACTTATATATTTTTCTTTTGTTAATATTGTCATCTCAATAGCATTATCTAGATTAATCTTATTAGTAATATGTATAAAATATATAATAATTACTGCTAATAGATAAATATTAGTATAGATAAATAAATAATCATAATTCTTAAATAGTGGTATTAAAATATTAAATATAGTCTTAAAGTAGATTGGCAATTGATTAAACTTCTCATATAACAAAATGTCATCTGCTTGATTTATTTTAGCCATGTATACAGCTAAAACAAAAATAGACATTACTATAAGTATACATATTGTTTTAAATAAATCTTTAATAAAGTATTTCTTAGTCATATGTATCACCTATATATTCGTTATAACTAAACGTAATAGAGAAAAAAGTAATTATTAAGAATGAAAATAGATAATCTAAACCTATTACTCTACTAGATACTATTTTATTAAAATCAAAGAAACTTAGTGGGTTGATGTAAGCTAAAAATGATAAGGATGTGTTTTTATATATTAAATCAAGTATTATAAAGAAAGACAATATAAATATTGATATCACACCAGTAGCTACTTTATTTTTAATAAATGTAAATAGAACTAAACTGATAGTGTAAAAACACACTTGGATCATTAAAATAGCTAAAAAGATATAAAATAAAATACTAAACAGATGAGGTATTTTAAATGCTAATAATATAAAGTATGTTGTTAAAAAAAGTATAACATTTACCAAAACTAAGTGTATTAAAGAAGCTAACGCTCTTTTTTTATAGATTATCTTTTTAGGCAATGGATTAACTTGAATATACTTATCTACATATGAATTATCATTTAAGGTTTTAATACCTAAAATAATAGAATATAAAGATAAGATAATAATACTAATATTTAAAAAAGAAATATAATAGTTCATAGGATTATCCATATTTTTTAAATCAATATTAAATAATAATAGAACATTATAATCAATATTAGATAATACTATTCTAATATTATCAATATTATTTATATAACTTTTATAATTAACAATATGTATTATTGTTAATAGTAAGAGTATTACTAAAAATAATAGTGATATTTTAATTTTATTAAGTAGTAAAGGCTTTAATTTCATCTTTCAAAATCCTCTATTATATCATTAATATTAGGATTAGTTATTACAATGTCTTCAATATTAAAACCATATAAGAATTTTATTAGAGTATGCATATCCTTTTTATAAATAAAAGAAATATGATTATTATTAATATATAAGTTAGATATTCCTGACAATTTAAATTGATCATATGTATAATATTTAGAAGTAGTTAATGTAACTAACTTATAATTATGATCAGTTTCTTTTTTATTTAATAATGTAATATTCTTATCTTTTAAAATATAAATACTATCAGCTATTGAATTAATAAAACTCATATCATGACTAGTTAATATAATTGAAGAATTATTAGCTTTTAATCTTAATATTATTTCTTTAACTATACGTTTATTATATTCATCTAAACCAGTAGTGATTTCGTCTAATATTAATAAGCGTGGTTTATGGTAGATAGCGTTAATAAACATTAAAATACGCATTTCACCTTGTGATAGTGTATTCACTTTTGAGTTTGGATCCAAGTTAAATTGTCTTAAATATAGATCAATTTCATCTTGAAAATCAATATTATATAAACTCATAGTATATGATAATAAGTCTTTAACCGTTAAGTCTATATCTTCAGGATTTTCTTGTGGTACATAACCTATTTCTCTAACTATATCTTTAAAATTTTGAACTAGTTTTTCACCATAATAATATATTTCACCTTTAGTTTTTTTAACTTTATTAATCATAGTTTTTAGTAGAGTTGTTTTACCAACCCCAGACTTACCAACTATACCAATAATCTTACCTTCAGGGACTATTAAATTGATATTTTCTATCCCTTTATCATTATTATATAGTTTTGTAACGTTTTTTAATTCTAATAAATACTCCATATCAGTCACATCCTTAACTAGATTATATCATATCTATTTAATAAAATGACAAAAAATAGTATAATTATAAAGATAGCGAGGTATGATTATGGATATAAAGAGTCGTATTGATTATTTAACTGAAATCTTAATTAAAGCTGGTAAGGAATATTATGATTTAGATAATCCTACTATGAGTGATTATGATTATGATATGTATATGAAGGAACTAATAGATTTAGAGAATTCATATCCAATGTATAAAAATGATAATTCACCAACTATGCGTGTAGGTGGAGAAGTATTAGATAAATTTAAAAAGGTAACTCATAAGCAAAAAATGATGAGCTTAGGTGATGTTTTTAATGAAGAAGAGTTACATGAGTTTATTAATAAAATATTAGAAGTAGAAAGTGATGCAGAGTTTGTGTGTGAACTTAAGATTGATGGTTTATCTGTTTCATTAATTTATCAAAATGGTAAATTAATTACTGGTGCTACGCGTGGTAATGGTAGTGTTGGTGAAGATATTACCCACAATGTTAAGACTATTAAAACTATACCATTAAAACTTGATTCTAATATTAATGTAGAAGTTCGTGGTGAGATATTTATGCCACGTAAAAGTTTAATAAAACTTAATGAAGAACGCATTAATAACGGTGAAGATGTATTTGCTAACTGCCGTAATGCTGCAGCTGGTTCAATTAGACAATTAGATAGTAAGGTTTGTGCTAAACGTAATTTAGATGCTTTTATTTACTATTATATGGATGAAATTGATACACAAGCAAATGCACTTTTAAAGTTAAAAGAATTAGGTTTTAAAGTTAACGAATTATTTAAAGTATGTAAGACATATGAGGAAATTCTTGAATATATTCATTATATTGAATCTATAAGAGATGATTTACCTTATGATATTGATGGTATTGTAATTAAAGTAAATCAAATGAAGTATCATGATGAAATAGGATATACTGTAAAAGTACCTAAGTGGGCTATAGCATATAAGTTTAAACCTGAAGAAGTTATTACTAAACTTAAAGAAGTTATTTTTCAAGTAGGTAGAACAGGTGTCATTACACCAGTTGCGGTTTTTGAACCAGTATTAGTACAAGGTTCTATCGTAAGTAAAGCAACACTTCATAATGAAGACTATTTAAAAATGCATGATCTACATGCAAATGATACGATAGTTATACATAAAGCTGGCGATGTTATTCCTGAGGTTGTTAGTGTTAAAACTGAGTTAAGAGAAGAAAATGCTAAGGCTATAAGGATGATAGAAAGGTGTCCTAGTTGTGGTGAGGTTTTAGTTAAGAATCCTGGTGAGGCTGATTATTACTGTATAAATCATAATTGTAGAAGTAAACAAATTAATAGTCTAATTCATTTTGCATCTAAAGGTTGTTATAATATTGATACTTTAGGGGATAAGTTATGTGAGTTATTTTATGATGAGGGTTATATTAAGGATATTAGTGATATCTTTATTTTAAAGAATCATTATGAAGAATTAATTAACTTACCTAAGCTTGGTGAGAAAAGTATTAAGAAGTTATTAGAGAATATTGAGAATAGTAAATCTAATTCCTTAGAAAGATTAGTTTTTGGCTTAGGTATACCAAATGTTGGTTTAAAGGTTGCTAAAACATTATGCCAAAAGTATGATACAATGGATAAACTTATTGATGCTAAGGAAGAAGATTTAAGTAATATTGATGAGATTGGTAATATCATTGCTAATAATGTTTATAGATATTTTAAAGATGAAGAAAATATATTACTTATCAATAGATTAAAAGATTATGGATTAAGAATGACTTACCATAAAGAAGAAGTAGTTGAATCTTACTTCACTGGTAAAAAGATGGTTATTACTGGTACGTTAAGTGATATGAATAGAGATGAAGCTAAAGCTTTATTAGAAAAATTAGGTGCTAGTGTTGGCTCTAGTGTTAGTAAAAAGACAGATATATTACTTTGTGGTGAGGATGCTGGTAGTAAGTTTGATAAAGCGAAAGCTTTAGGTGTAAGAGTTATGTTTGAAGAGGAATTTTTAGAACTTATAAGGAGCAAATAATGGATAAACTAGTTGTTAAAGGTGCTCGTGAGAATAATTTGAAAAATCTTAGTATTGAGTTACCTAAGAATAAGTTAATAGTTATGACTGGTGTATCAGGAAGTGGTAAATCTTCTTTAGCTTTTGATACTATTTATCAAGAAGGTGAAAGAAGGTTCGTAGAATCATTATCTTCTTATGCACGTCAGTTCATTGGTATGAATGAAAAGCCAAATGTTGATTCTATTGATGGATTATCTCCTGCTATTTCAATTGATCAAAAGTCATCAGGTCATAATCCTCGTTCAACAGTTGGTACAGTAACCGAAATTTATGACTATCTACGTGTGTTATTCGCACGTTGTGGTACCCCTTATTGTCCTACGCATAAAATTCCTATTAAGGAATCTAGTAGAGATGAAATTATTAATCATATTTTAGAATTAGAAGAGGGTACTAGAGTTTATATTGGTAGTCCGGTTGTTAAAAATAAAAAAGGTGAACATAAAGATTTAATTCAAAAATTTGTTAAAGATGGTTTAATTAGAGCCATTATTGATGGAGAGATGATTGAATTAAATACTAATATTAGTTTAGAAAAGAATAAAAAACACAATATAGATGTTATAGTAGATCGTTTTAAAATGAAAAACGATATTAGATCACGTATTGCTGAAGACGTTGATTTAGCATGTCGTTTAAGTGATGGTTTAGTTAAAGTTATTTATGATGATAATGTTGATGTATATAGTGAACGTTATGCATGCTTAGAATGTGGATATACTATTTGTGAGATTGAACCATCGTTATTCTCTTTCAATAGTCCATTAGGGGCTTGTCCAGAATGTAAGGGTTTAGGTTATAAATTAAGTGTTAGTCGTAGATTAATGTTAGATGAGAATAAGAGTTTAAATGAAGGTGCTATTATTCCTTATCGTAATCAAGATGAGGATAATTTAAATGAACAAGAATTAAATTTTGTTTGTAAATATTATGATATTGATCAAAATATACCATTTAAAGATATTGACCCTAAAAGACAAGATATTATTTTATATGGATCACCAGATATTTTAGACTTTAAATTAACGTCATCTTCAGGTCGTAATCAAGATAAACGCAAATATTTTGAAGGTGTTATCAATAATTTTGAACGTCGTTATATGGAAACTAATAGCGAGTGGATTCGTGAGTGGATTACTGGTTATATGGTTGAGGATGAATGTCCTAAATGTCATGGTAAAAGATTAAATGATACGGTGTTAAATATTTTCATTAATGATAAAAATATTGATGATCTATGTAGTATGAGTATAGAAAATCTTTATAATTTCTTCTTAAATCTTGATTTAGGTCCTGAAAAAAATATGATTGGGGCTATGGCGATTAAAGAAATAAAAGATAGACTAAAATTCTTAATTAACGTAGGTTTAGAATATTTAACATTAAAACGTAGTGCTAATACACTATCAGGTGGTGAAGCTCAACGTATCCGTTTAGCAACCCAAATTGGTTCAAAATTAAGTGGTATTTTGTATGTTTTAGATGAACCGTCTATAGGTTTACATCAAAGAGATAATGATAGACTAATTAAAACTATGCAAGATATGCGTGACTTAGGTAATACATTAATAGTTGTAGAACACGATCATGATACAATGTTACAAAGTGACTACTTAGTAGATGTTGGTCCTGGAGCTGGTATCCATGGTGGTACTGTAGTCGCACAGGGTACTCCAGAAGAAGTTATGAAAAATGAAGATAGTATTACTGGTAAGTATTTGAGTGGTAAGTTAAAGTTAGAAAGACCAAGAAAATTTCATGAAGGTAATGGTAAGTTTATAGAAATAATAGGTGCTAAAGAGAATAACTTAAAGAATATTGATGTTAAATTTCCACTAGGTAAATTAATTTGTGTTACTGGTGTTTCTGGTAGTGGTAAATCTTCTTTAGTAAATCAAATATTATTAAGAAATTTAAATATTATTTTAAATAAAGATACACGTACTATTCCAGGCAAATGTAAGGAAATACGTGGTGTAGAAAATATCAATCGTATTATTGATGTTAGTCAACAACCGATTGGTAGAACTCCCCGTAGTAATCCTGCAACATACACAGGTGTATTTGATGATATTAGAGAATTATTTAGTCAAACATTAGTTGCTAAAGAGAGAGGGTATGATAAAGGTCGTTTCTCTTTTAATGCTAAAGGTGGCCGTTGTGAAGCCTGTAAAGGTGATGGTGTTAAACGTATTTCTATGCATTTCTTACCTGATGTATTTGTTCCATGTGAAGTATGTAAAGGTACTCGTTACCAAAAAGATACATTAGAAGTATTATATAAAGGTAAGAGTATTAGTGATGTTTTAAATATGCGTATTGAAGAAGCTTATAAATTCTTTGATAGTATTCCTAAAATTAAAAGAAAACTAGAAACTTTAATAAAAGTGGGTTTAGGGTATATGACACTTGGTCAATCATCACCTACAATTAGTGGTGGTGAAGCACAAAGAGTTAAACTTGCTAAAGAATTATCTAGTAAGATTAATCAAGCCAATTTATACATTTTAGATGAACCTTCTACAGGTTTACATATAGATGATATTAAAAAATTAATGAATATTATTTATGAGATTGTCGATAATGGAGCTACTGTTATTATTATTGAACATAATTTAGATATTATTAAATGTGCAGACTATGTTATTGATCTTGGTCCTGAAGGTGGAGATAAGGGTGGTACACTAGTATTTAGTGGTAGTGTAGATGATCTAGTTAAGTGTGAAAACTCCTATACAGGTAAGTATTTAAAACAATTACTGGAGGCAGAGAATGGAAAATAGTGTATTAATTAAAGATTTATTAAAAGATAATAACTTGGATATTATCGCAGGTGATAAAGGTATTGAAGGTGTAGTAACTAAAGATATGATTTGTCGTCCTGGTATGGAGTTTGCTGGTTTCTTTGACTTTTATGAACCGGATCGTATCGTATTAATTGGTAGTAAAGAATCAACCTTTTTAGCAACACTTTCACTAGAAGTTCAAAAAGAACGTGTTGAAAAACTATATAGTTTTAATCCACCAATGGTAGTTTATTCTCATAATGTTAAATTACCTTACTTCTTTGTGGAGTTAGCAAATAAAACAAATATTCCACTATGTAAAGCTAATCTTGGTACTACAGCTATATCTAGTAAGTTATATACATACTTACAAGAGATTTTAGCACCTAAAGTTAGTGTCCATGGTACACTGTTAGATATTCATGGTTTAGGTACATTAATTATTGGTAAAAGTGGTATTGGTAAAAGTGAAACAGCCTTAGACTTAATTAAAAGAGGTCATCAATTAATAAGTGATGACTTAGTAGAAATATTTGAAAAAGAACCAGGTAATCTAATAGGTAAAGCTCCTAAAATATTAGAGCGTTATATGGAAATTAGAGGTATTGGTATTGTAGATGTTGTTAGTATGTTTGGTGCAGGTGCATATAGACCTCGAAAAAATATACGTTTAGTTATAGAATTAGAAGAATGGCAACAAAGTAAATATTATGACCGTTTAGGTTTACAAACAGAAACTATGAAATTTTTTGATACTCAAATTACAAAAATTGTAGTACCTGTATTACCTGGACGAAATGTAGCTCTTTTAGTAGAGAGCGCTGCATTAAAAGAAAAACTTAAAATGTATTCAAATGTTGATAGTGCTAAAGATTTTATAGATGCTGTCAATAAAAAAGCGAGAGGTGAATAATTATGGTATATGCTTTATATTTTTCCATTATTTTATTATTTGTAACCTATGCTTATTTTCCTAAATTTAAGATTAAAGGTAAAGAATATAGTACAGTTATAGCATTATTAATCCCAGTATTAATTACATTAATTACTTTAAACTTTACTCTTCCTGATTTAAGAATTAATCCTGTAGCCTTTAAAATCTTTGGTGTTGATGTTTATTGGTATGCATTATGGATTATGTTAGGCGTAGGTGTTGCGTTATTCCATGGTATTAGAGAAGGACGCAAATTAGGTATTTCTAGTGATTTTATATTTACAGGTATTATATTCATTTTACCTTTATCTATATTGGGCGCTAGAATTTGGTATGTATTATTTAATTTAGATGAATTCTCTAGTTTTTGGGCGGCATTAAGCTTACGTGGTGGTTGGTCAGGATTAGGTATTCAAGGTGGTGTACTAACTGCAGTTATTTCGGTAATAATTTATTGTCGTATTTCTAAAGTTAGTTTATATAAAGCTTTTGATATCTTAGCTCCAGGTTTCTTAATTGGTCAAATATTTGGACGATGGGGTAACTTCTGTAATCATGAGTTATATGGCCCATTAGTAGAAAACGTAGATATGATGCGTATTTTCTTACCAAGATTTATTGTAGATAATATGTATATTAATGCTGAAAGTGTTAATAATAATATTGCTGGTTACTATCAACCAATGTTCTTATATGAATCAATGTTAAATTTAACTGGTTTAATCATTTATTTTGTATTAAGAAGAAAATGGGCTAAAGTTAACTCAGGTGATGGTTTAGGTTTTTATTTAGTTTGGTATGGTATGGCTCGTACAATTACTGAATCTTTCAGATTTGAAGGTGAAGTATTATTAATTGGTCCAATTAGAGTAAGTATTCTTATGAGTGTTATATTTATGGTTACTGGTGTACTTTTCTTGGTATTTAAACGACTATATGGTCCTAAAAAAGGATATCAAGAAGTCGTAGATTATGTAAAAGCTAATCGTATTGAAGCTGTTTTATTTGATTGGGATGGTACACTATTAGATAGTAAGCCATTAATTGATGAATCATTTTATTATGTATTCCAAAAATATTTTCCAGATCATGAGTTAACAGTTGAAGAATTAGATACATTCTTTGGTCCATCACTAGAAGAAACATTCTCTAAGTTTACACATGATAAAGAATTAATTAAAGAATTAATAAGTTGTTATAGAGAATTTAACATAGCTAACCATGATGAAATGGTTAAACTATTCCCAGGTGTTAAAGATGTAGTTAAATATTTACATAAGCATAATATTAAACTAGGAGTTGTATCATCAAAGAGAAGAGATGTCTTAGAACAAGGTATTAATTTATTTAACTTAGGACAATACTTTGATGTAATAATTTCTGGTGATGATGTAACTAAAACTAAACCAGATCCAGAAGGTATATTAAAAGCTAAAGAAGCATTAGGATTATCTAAGGTATTATATGTAGGTGATTCTGTTGGTGATATTAAGGCTGGTAAGTATGCTAACTGTAAAACTTGTGCAGTTATTTATGATTTAGAAGGTATTAGAAATGCTGAATTAGTAGATGCTGAACCTGACAAGGTTATTTATAAATTCTATGATTTAGTAAAATATGTAGGTGAATAGATATGTCATTTGCGTTAGAAGTTAAGGAAGAATTAGCCCGTAAAGTTATTTCAAACCATCAAGAATTAGAATCTATGTTAGAGGCAATATTTAGAAATGGTGCTGAACTTAGTATATTAGGGCTAGGTCAATCTAAGCTAACGTTACATTCTCGTAGTAACTCTATTATTAGAGCAATGATTAAAGCATTAAATGCTTTCAAACAAACAAATTATAATTTATATCAAAAACAAATAATGCGTTTTGATAAACCAATAATTTATTATTTAGAAATTACGGAAAATGTAGATTTCTTTATTAAGGAGTTAAATATTTTAAATGAAGATCATAATCATAAACAAGATATATTATCACATGAACATTTAAAATCTTCTTATCTTCGTGGGGCTTTCATTGTATGTGGGTCAGTTAATGACCCAGATACTAGCAAGTATCATTTAGAGTTTAGATGTGAAAATAATAATGAGGCTTTATTCTTACAAAATATTATTAATTCTTATGATCTTAATGCACGCATTACAAAACGTAGAGATAGTTATGTTGTTTATGTTAAAGAAATTGAAACTATTTGTGATATATTACGTATAATGGGTGCTACTGATACAGTGTTCTATTTTGAAGAAAAAGTAATTAATAGAAGTATGGTAACTCAAACTAAACGTAAGATAGCTTTTGATATTTCTAATCAAATGAAAGCTAATGAAGCAGCAATGGATGATTTAAAATATATTAAATATTTAGAATATAATTATCCGTTAGAGAAATTAGATCCTAAATTATTAATGATTATGAAAGTTAGAAAAGATAATCCTGAAGCTTCATTAAGTGATTTAGCTAAAATAATTGAAGAATTGTATGATATTAAGATTTCTAAAAGTGGTGTAAGTCATCGTATGCGTAAATTAAAAGAAATAGCTGCAGACCATAAAAGAGGAAACTAATGGTTGGAATAGATTTGGTCGAACATATTAGGCTTAAAGACAATTATGACCGTTTTGGTTTAAGATACTTATCTAGTAAAGAACTTGAAATATACAATAGTTTTAAACTAGAACAAAGAAAATTAGAGTATGTATGTTCTCGTTTAGCCAGTAAGGAAGCAATCTTTAAAGTGTTTAAAGTTGGAGATAAGACATTAGACTTTAAAGATATTGATATTTTAAATGATAATAGTGGTGTTCCCTACATTAATATTAATGGTATTAGACGTGATGATTTAGAGATTAGTATTAGTCATACATTAAATTATTCAATTGCTATAGTATTAAATAAATTATGTTGATATTTATTATAATTTTCGATATAATAATATAGATTTTAAGGAGGATGATTCGATTGGCAGAGAAGAAGACAAGAAAGCTAGTCCATGGTAATGAAAAGAAACATGTTAGTAAGAAAACTATCATTATTTCTAGTGTTATTGCTGGTATTTTAGTTATCGCTAGTGTGGTATTAGGTGTTCTTTTTGGTTTAGGTGTTTTCAATAAAGACGAAGAAAAGTATACATATTTTTCTGATTTAGCAGATAGAAAGTTAAATACTGTAGAAGTATTAAATAAGATTGAAGATAAGGAACATGTATTTTTATTTGTATACAATAATAATGAATTAGATGGTAAACAAGGGGAAAATGATACTGAATTTAGTGAAGAAGATCAAGAAATCATTGATCAAATCACTAATTTAGCTAAAGTTGTTGATGAAAAGAATGAAAGTGTTGGTCGTGATTTATTCTATTTATATTTAGTTGATACTTCAGTTCAAGGTAATGAAACTATCTATGGTAATTCTTCTTTAGGTGGTATTGCAGCTGAAGAAGATCCAGCTATTACTTATTTTTTCAATGGTACTAATAGTACAACAGTACCTGAAGATTTAGAAAATAAATTACCAGAAAATAAGGATGCAAACGATTATACTATTACTTATAAAGGTACTAATAAGAAATTATTAATCAGTTGTTTAAAAGATTCTAAGATTTTTATTAGAGACTTATTAGCATAATGAAAGGATATAAGGGTGCATCGCACCCTTTTATTAATGGAAATGGATATTAAGATTATTGAAGAGATTAGTAAAGAATTAAATATTACTACAAAACAAATAGAAGCAGTACTTAACTTATTAGCTGAGGATGCTACTGTACCATTTATTGCAAGATATAGAAAAGAAGCAACAGGTGGTCTTAATGAAGAAGAAATAAGATTAATTGATGAACGTTATCGTTATGAAGTTAACTTAGCTAAGCGAAAAGAAGATGTAATTAGATTAATAGATGAAAAAGGATTATTAACTGAAGAATTACAAAATGATATATTAAACGCTACTAAGTTAATTGAGGTAGAGGATTTATATAGACCATACAAAGAAAAGAAGAAAACTAAGGCAACTGAAGCTATTAAAAATGGTTTAGAACCTCTGGCTAAATTAATGTTAGAAAATAACTACAATAAGGATAAGTATGAACTAGTTAAACCTTACATATATGATAATGTTAAAACGTATGAAGATGCTATTACAGGAGCTAAATATATAATTGCTGAAATGGTCAGTGATAATGCTAGCTATCGTAGTTTTATTCGTGATGGTGGTTTAGAATATGGTAGTATTACTTCTAAGATTAAGAAAAATGCTGTTGATGAGAAAGAAAGATTTAAATTATATTATGATAATAAAGAATCTTTAAAGTATGTTAAACCACATCGTATTTTAGCTATGAATCGTGGTGAAGATTTAGGTATTTTAAATGTTAATATATTATTAAATGATGATTACTATATTACATTTTTAAATAATAAAGTAATTAACCGTAGACATATTTTATTTATTGATGAAGTAAAAGATGCGATTGTTGATGCTTATAAGCGTTTAATTTTCCCATCAATAGAAAGAGAAATTAGAAGTTTTTTGACAGAAATAGCTGATAAACAAGCTATTGATATATTTGCTTTAAATGTTAAGAATTTACTGTTACAACCACCACTAAAAGGTAAAGTAATTTTAGGTGTAGACCCCGCATTTAGAACAGGTTGTAAATTAGCATGTGTAAGTGAAACAGGTAAATTATTAGAGATAGGTGTTATTTATCCTAATCAAAAGAATATTAAAGATGTAGTAAGTGATGCAACACTTAAGAAGAGTGAATTAGCAGTAGTTAATTTATGCAAAAAATATAATGTAGAGATTATAGCTATAGGTAATGGTACAGCTTCACGAGAAACTGAAAGCTTCATTGCGGACACTATTAAAAAATATAATTTAAATTGTAAATATGTAATAGTTAGTGAAGCAGGTGCTTCAGTATATAGTGCTAGTGAGTTAGCAATCGAAGAATTCCCAAGTCTAGAAGTACAAGAAAGATCAGCAGTAAGTATTGCTCGTCGTATACAAGATCCACTAGCAGAACTAGTTAAAATTGATCCCAAGAGTATAGGTGTTGGTCAATATCAACATGATGTTAATCAAAAAGAATTAAGCGGTGCTTTAGATAATGTTGTTGTGGATGTTGTTAATAACATTGGTGTTAATGTTAATACAGCTTCTGTAGCATTATTAACTTATGTTTCTGGCCTATCAAAAAAACAAGCTCAAAATATTATTGAATATAGAGATAGTGTAAAAGATATTAAATCTAGAACTGAAATTAAGAAAATAAAAGGTATAGGTCCTAAAACTTATGAACAAGCTATTGGTTTCTTAAGAATTAATGAACCTATAAATAAATTAGATATGACATCAATTCACCCTGAGAGTTATGATAAAGCACTATTATTATTAAAATATATGGGATTAGATAGTGATAGTATTGGTAGTGATGTTATTAAAGAAAAAGTTAATGCTTTAGATAAGGCTAAAGTTTCTCAAGAATTAGGCATTGATTCATATACTTTAGACGATATTTGTGATAGCTTTAAGGAACCGTTACGTGATATTAGAAATGAATTTCCTCAACCAGAATTAAGAAGTGATATTCTTCACTTTGAAGATATTAAGGTTGGTGATATCCTAAATGGTACTGTTAGAAATGTAGTAGATTTTGGTGTGTTTGTAGATTGTGGTGTAAAACATGATGGCTTAATTCACATTAATAATTTAGGTAAAAAAGTAAAACACCCTAGTGAAATCTTAGCTGTTGGTGATTTAATTAAGGTAGAAGTTATTGAAGTTAATTACCAATATGAAAAGATGCAATTAAAACTTATGAATAAGTAGGAAAATCAATGAAAGAACAAATTGAAAAACTTAAGATGGATTTCTTTATTCTTAAGACATTAGTTGGGTTAAAGAAAGAGTATAACACTGATAACTTTTTAATAGATAATATGTTAACAACATATAGTAGTGATATGTATTTAATAATGAAAGAATTAGTAAATACTAATATAGAGTTTAAATTTTTATCCCCAGTAGAAGTTACTGATTTAAATGATGTTACTTCTATTATTAAAGAGAAATCAATTAATGAATTAGTTATTGACTTAAATAATTCATTAGATACTAATATAATTGATAGATATGTTAAACTTATATATAAAAGAGAAGGTAAAATGTTTATTAGTGGTGCACTAGAAAAAACATATGATGATGAAGTTGCGAAAGTGTTAAAGAATGCTTATAAATACATAAAGAAATCATAAAAAAAGAGTAAATACGATATTTATGTTTTAGAATTCGTATTTACTCTTTTATATATAAAAAAAATCTGATTATATAATCAGATGTCATTTATTATAGTGGCGAAGCAAGAGGGATTCGAACCCTCGCACCAGTCACCCGGTCTACTTCCTTAGCAGGGAAGCCTCTTGAGCCTCTTGAGTATTGCTTCATCGTCATCAATTATACTATAACTTGAGTGCTAAAATCAATACCTAAATTTAAAAATTAGCTTGCATACAGCTGGTGATATATGTAAATACATCTAATTTTGTGAAGATTTTATGAATAAAATTGAAATTAATCGTATAATAATATAAAAGTATACGATTAAGTATATATAATTACAATTTGGTCTATTTACTTTACAAACTTTTTTACTATAATATTATTACAAAGTTTCTATTTGAAAGGAGAATATTTTATGAAATTATATAATAAATTATTAGCTGCTGGTGTTTTATTATCTATTCCAGCATTAGCATTAACAAGTTGTGGTAAAAATGATACAAGAAGTTATATGACTGTAGAGATTAATCCTGGTGTTGAATTTGTTTTAGATGGTAATAATAAAGTTATAACAGCAAATGGTTTAAATGATGATGGGGAAACATTAATTAGTAATGTTAAATTTGAGGGTTTAACTTACGAAGCTGCACTAGAGGTAGTAGTTAAGGAAGCTGAAGAATCAGGTTATTTAATTACTGCAAGTAGTGAATCATTATTAGCAAAGAAAGATATTAGCATTTCTATTTCTAGTACTGATGATAAATTACAAGTTGACTTAGAAGCTAAGATTGAATCTAAAGTTAAAGATTTAATTGATAAGGGAAAAATTCAAGCAGAATATAAGAAACTTGAAGCTAAAGTAAGAAAAGAATTAGAAAAAATTGCTTTAGAATATGATCCTACTTTAACTCAAGAACAATTAGATAAATTAACACAAGAACAACTTTATAATTATGTAGAGTTAGCTACTATTGAAAAAGCTGAAATTGCTAGTAAAGCTTTAGAAGATTATTACTTTGCATTTAAAGAATATCAATTTACTTTAAAATATAAAGATGAATTAGTTAAATCTTTAAATAATATGACTGGCATCGCTGTTGAAGCGTTACAAGGATTATCAGGTGAATTGGATAAAGCTGTAAAGGCAATTAATGATTTACAATATGAATTATTTGTTAATCCAGAATCTAACTATTTAAAAACATTAGCTGAGTTAGAAGCATTAAAAGATAAAGTTATTTCTTTAGAGTTTAAGATTACTAATGCAGAAGGTGAAGAATTAGTTAGCTTAAAAGCTGAATTAAAAGCATCTAAAGCTGCGATTGAAACATTAAAAGCTACTATTGAAGGAATTATGAATACATTTAATACAACTCTTGATGGATTAAAGACAGCTTTAAATACAGTTAAAGCAGGTGTTGATTCTGCAGCAACTAAGTTAGAAGGTTTAGATTATAATAAGGTGTTAACTAATGTTGAGAAATCAGTAAATGATTATAAATCTAAAGTATTAGATGAATTTGAAAAAGAATTCGCTGATGAATATAATGCAGCTAAAGAGAAAGTTGCTAAGAGAAAAGAAGCATTAGAACAAGCAGTAAAAGTAAGTTAATTACATAATCATACCGTGATAGTCTAGGTATTCCTAGACTATCTTTTTAAATTACAATTAAACCTTATTAGTTTATTATTTACTTTTTATAATTAAAGTGATATCATAATTGTGAGGTAATTAGTATGGATAGAAAGTATTTAGTAATAGATTTAAAGTCTTTTTATGCATCTGTAGAATGTATAAAAAGAGGCTTGGATTCAATGACTACTAAATTAGTAGTTGCTGATAAAACTAGAAAAGGTGGTATATGTTTAGCAGTTAGTCCTGCACTTAAGGCTCTAGGGGTTAAAAATAGGTGTAGATTATATGAGATACCTACTGATATAGATTTTATTATAGCTAAACCTATGATGAAAGACTATATTACAATGAGTGCAAAAATATATTCTATATATTTAAGATTTATTGCTAAAGAGGATATATATGTCTATTCTATTGATGAATGTTTTTTAGATGTTACTGATTACTTACTATTATATAAAACCGATGAAATTTCTTTAGCTAAACGTATTATTGATGAAGTTTATAAAGATACAGGTATTTGTGCAACTTGTGGTATAGGTACAAATATGTTTTTAGCAAAAGTAGCATTAGATATAACTGCTAAACATGAAGAATCACATTTAGGATACCTTGACATCAAAAAATTTAAAGAGACTATTTGGTTTCATGAACCAATTACAGATATTTGGAATATTGGTCCAAACATTGCTCGTCGTCTGGCTAATTATGGTATAACTAATTTATATGAAGTTAGTCAATGTGATCAAGAGATATTATTAAAAGAGTTTGGAGTTAATGCGTATAATTTAATTAATCATGCTAATGGTATTGAAGAAACTACTATTAAGTCTTGTAATAGTTATAAACCTCAAAGTAAATCTATAAGTCATAGTCAAATATTATTTAGTGATTATTCTTTTGAAGAAGGTTTACTAGTATTAAAAGAAATGGTAGATCTTTCTGTTTTAGATCTTATTAGACATGATTATGCTACTGGTCATATTGCCTTATTTATCGGTTATTCAAAAGAATTTACAGGTGGTGTAAATAAGTCAATGAAATTATGTGAATATACATATAGTTATAATGATATTATGAATTATTTCATTAAATTATATAAAGATTCAGTTGATAGATTTAAACTAATTAGAAAAATTGGTCTAGCTTTTAGTGATTTAGTTAAGGCTAATATGGTAACTGTTAATTTATTTACTGATAAAAATAAATTAAAGAAAGATTATATATTAGGTAATACAATTAATGATTTAAAAGATAGATTTGGTAAAAATGCGATTCTTAAGGGTATGAATTTAGAAGAGAAAGCTACAACTGTTACAAGAAATAAATTAATTGGAGGTCATAATGCAGAATAATGATCCTACTGTTCAATTTATGCCTTTTGATGCTTTAAAAGGTTTTAAAGAAGAAATTAAAAAAGTAGAGAAAGTAAAAGTAGATTATATGGATATAACAGAAGATGAAGCTAATTATCTTAATGATGTTATTTATGATATAAATAAAAGAGATTTAGTTGAAGTTATATTTTATAATAATGATGGTTATTATAAAATTAAAGGGTTAGTATCTAATCTTAATCTCACATATAAAACTATAACTATTGTTAAAACTAAAATTAGTTTTGCAAGTATTAAATATATTAAAATAATTGAAAAAAATAGTATATAACAATTACTTATGTAATGACAATAAAGTGAACAATCAATATGCGACTGTTCACTTTATTTTTGTATATTTAATTTAAAATATTTACAATAGTAATCTATTTTGTTAAAATATATTAAAGGAGGGGTGTTAGATGAAAAAAATAATTACATTTCTAACTACATTTATACTATTTTTATACTTCACTGTTACATCTTTAGCTTCAATTGGTATTGTAGGACCTGATGGAGAGAATGTAGGCTACAAACCTACAGATACAGCTCTTCGCCTAACTATTGTATCTTGTGATAGTAGCATTGTAAATTCTGGTGATGTTAAGTATTTTATGGGTCATTCATTCATAGAAATCGATAATATTACGAGTGTATCGTATTCTATAGGCCCATATAAATTATCAAGGCATGAAAAAATAACGATAGGTCTATTTGGGAGTGTCTCTGGAAGTCTTGGTGCAAAACATGGCGATGGAATTTATATAAATTATGAAGGTAACCAAGCTGGTAATGTAACAAGCGATAATTCAATTTGTTTATCAACTGATGTAAAATTTAATCAGTTACATCTATTTGACAATATTATACAAAACGAAAACTATTATAATTTATTTAGTCATAATTGTTGTCATTTTGCATTAAAAGTTTGGAATACATTTTCTAATATTAAGCTATCTCCAGATAATAATGATAGTTTAATTACACCATTACAAGTTTATAACACAATAAATAAGCGTGCTGGTAAAAAATTGGGATACAAGTTTAAATATAATTATAATTATTATAAAATTAATACGAACAACACTATTTCTTCATATTCAGAATAACTGAGTTAAGGAGGTTTATTTTATGAAAAAAATTATTGTTATCCTTAATGTTTTATCTATTGTTTTTTCACTAATATTAGTGATACTATTTCCGTTTTCTATATTTAGATTACCAACTATCAAAACATTAAATATTAACTCAATAGTTTTTTATAGTTTAATTCCATCGTTTTTATTTATACTTTCATCATTTATAGAAATATATTACTTTATTAGAGGTAAAAATACTAAGTTGTTAAATATATTTATATTAAGTCTATCTTTTATTTTATTAATGTATAATATATTATCTCTAATAATTGTTAAATTACCACAAATGTTAACATACTTTACTGTCTCGATATTATTACAGATAATACTTGTATTTAACACGACTAATACATTTATGCTTTATACTTCTAATAATAATGAAACTTACAATAAAAAAAGTTTATTTTCCCTAATACTATCATTAATCTTGCCTTTAATATTTATAATAATATTTATCATAGCCTACTTTAATGATGTTGTTTTGCTATTCTTTTCTTTGTATATTCTACTTATAGTAGGTTTTATACCATTATTAATATATATAAGTGTAAAAGATCGTAAATTAAAGTCTGATTTAAAAATATTTAAAGTAATGAGTCTTACTCTTTTAATTTATACACTTATACCAATATCAATGCTAACATTAGGTGCATTAAGTAGTGGTTTTTACTTTTTATACCTAGGTGCATTTTTTAATTTCATAATATTATTAATTATTTTTAATATATTTTATTTTATATGTAACTTTAAAGTAAGTAAGACAATAAATGAGCAAACTAACTATTTATAGAACAAAATCCCAAGGTCTAACCTTGGGATTATTTTAATAGTAGAAATCATGTGATTCTGTCGGTTCTTTAGAAAGAGCTAACTTAATACATTCCACGATTTTATTTAATTTAGATTGTTTGTCTAATGGATATTTTAATGGTTTTAATCCTAGTGCATTAATATATGTACATAATGCATCATCAGCTACTACAATGCGTTCATTCTTTAATTGTTCTTGCAATGATACTAATTGTGTAAAATTACTAATGAATATTGTATTTGGATTATTTTTTAAGATTAAGTTTTTAATATGTTGTGAGTTTGGTGTGCTACATACAAAGATATAGTTTTCATTTGATAAAAAACATTTTGTGGCTGTGTCTTCATAAGTAGAGGCAATCTCAAATGTCCATGGAACATGTTTTTTTGTATCTATAGCAATAGTAGGTACAGTATTGTATTTAGCAACAACATTAAAATCTTCATCGTCTAAGTCAATGCATAGTATGGCATCTACGTTACTTACAAATGAATTGTAAGAACCTGTTAATAAAGTAGTATAGAAACCTGTATCCATCAACTTATCTGCTATTTCTTTGACAAAGTCTAACATTTCAGCTTTAATAAGTGCATAGTCATGTTTACCTACATATACACCTATATGGTTAGTACGACCGCTTGCTAAAGCTTGAGCAAAAGTGTTTTTATTATATCCTAGTAGTGATGCTACTTGTAGTATTTTAATTCTAGTTTCACTGCTAATTTTTTGATGTGGATTATTATTTAATACATAAGATACAGTAGCTATACTGCAATTTGCTTCTCTAGCTATATCTTCTAATCTAGGTTTACTCATAGTTGTACCTCCTACTTAAATTTAACTTAAGTTTAAACACCTATATATATAATATATAACAAAAAGTGCTTTATTTCAAGTAAATTTTGTTATTTTGAATTACTTAAACGTAAAAGTTACTTAAACTTAAGCCCTTAAAATGCATATAATTATTAAGTAGATATAATGAACTAATTTATCTTTTATTATCTGTAATTAGATTAATATATAGAAGACATGTTTTTATTCTAAAATTGACTTTCAAAAAAATGTTAGTTTTAGCTCATTTTTAGTTAAAATTTTGCTTAAATACTTAAAAATTTTCAGTAAATATCCATTAAAGAAGAAAAAAATATAGAAATAAAGCGTTTTATTTAACTTTTTTACATCAAATTTATACTTAAACGTAAAAGTTAGAAATTTTAGAGCTTATTATTGACAATTAGTATCTTTGTGGTATAATTGATTTGGCTTTAACGTTTAAGTATAAAATTGAAAGCGTTAACAAAATTATAAATTATATAAAAGGGGTTTTGAAATATGGAAATCAAAAATCTAATGAAGGAAATTTCATTAAGTTTAATGTTAGATTATGGTAAAACTATTGAAGAAGCTAATGTTAAAGAAATGTATAATTCCTTAGCTAAATCTTTAATGAAAGAAATAAATGAACCTTGGCAACAAAGTAAAGCATCAACTGATAAACGTGTAGCTTATTTATCTGCTGAATTCTTAATTGGTAGATTATTATATGCCAACATGTTAAATATGGGGGTATTAGAAGATGTTAAAACTAAGTTTGCTAAAAAGAAGTTAGACTTCACTCAATTTGAAGATGTTGAAGATGCTGCTTTAGGTAATGGTGGTTTAGGTAGACTTGCAGCTTGCTTTTTAGAATCTGCTGCATCTATTGGTAAAAAAGTAGATGGCTATGGTTTACGTTATAGATTCGGTTTATTTAAACAAAGTTTCGTTGATGGCTTCCAAAATGAAGAGGCTGATGACTGGTTAAAATGGGGCGATCCATTTAGCTATAGAAGAGAAGAAGAAGCAGTTATGGTTAATTTTTCTGATTTAACTGTAAGAGCTATTCCTTATGATACTGCTGTTATTGGTTATGAAAATAATGTTGTTAATACTTTAAGATTATGGCAATCAGAACCAATTTCTGACTTTGACTTTAAAACATTTGATAGAATGCAAGGTTTAGAAATTGCTAATAGAAATTATTTATCAACTCAAATTACTGCTGTACTATATCCAAATGATAACCAAGAAGAAGGTAAATTATTACGTTTACGTCAACAATACTTTATGGTTAGTGCAACTATCCAAGATTTAATTAGAAAGTTCAAGACTTTAGGTAAAACTTGGGAAGAATTAGATACTTTTGTAATTATGCAATTAAATGATACTCATCCAGTATTAGCTATTCCAGAATTAATTAGAGTATTAATGAATGAAGGTTTAGATTATAATAGAGCTAAAACTATTACACGTAAAGTATTTAACTTTACAAACCATACAATTATGGGTGAAGCCTTAGAAAAATGGCCAATGCGTATGATTAACCAATTAATTCCTGAAATTGGTAGAATCTTATATCGCATTCAAGATGATTTAGCTTGTTTAAATCTTGATAGCAATAAATACTATATTATTCATAGTGATGTAGTTCATATGGCTAATTTAGCTATTTATTTCTCAACAAAGGTTAATGGTGTTGCTGCTATCCACTCTAATATCTTAAAGAATGATACATTTAAGAATTGGTATGAATTATGGCCTGAAAAATTTACTAATGTAACTAATGGTATTACACCTAGACGTTGGTTATTATTAAATAACCCTAAGATGGCTAAAGAAATCTCTAATTTAATTGGCGATACTTGGCCAAACCATTTAGATGAATTAGTTAAATTAGAAGCATTTGTTGATAATGGTGATTTCATCAATAAATTCAAAGAAATTAAAGCTGAAAATAAAACAATTTTAGCTAATTATATTGAAAAACATGAAGGTGTAAAATTAGATAATACATATGCATTTGATATTCAAGTTAAACGTCTTCATGAATATAAACGTCAATTATTAAATGCTTTATCTATTCTTTATATCTACTTTGAATTAAAAGAAGGTAGATTACAAGATTTACCTAAGACAGCATTTATCTTTGGTGCTAAAGCAGCTCCAGGTTATTATATGGCTAAAGCTATTATCAAATTTATTAATGAGATAGCAAATTTAGTAAATAATGATGAATCTATTAATGGTAAATTAAAAGTTGTATTCTGTCATAACTATAACGTAAGTTATGCAGAAAAGATTGTATGTGCTTGTGATTATTCTGAACAAATTTCTATGGCTGGTATGGAAGCTTCAGGTACTGGTAATATGAAATTTATGTTAAACGGAACTCCAACATTAGGTACACTAGATGGTGCTAACGTTGAAATTTGTGAAGAAGCAGGTAGAGAAAATAACTATATCTTTGGTGCAACAGTTGAAGAAGTTAAGAATGTAAAACAATGGTATAATTCTCACCAAACTATCTACAATAATGAAAAATTAGGTGATAAACTTGGTAGAGTAGTTAATACATTAGTAGATGGTACATTCAATGATAATGGTACTGGTATGTTTAGAGAAATTCATAATAAATTATTATATGATGATACATACTTAGTAGCTTATGATTTTGCTTCATATATTGAAACTAAGATCAATGCATTAAAAGAATATGGTACTAAAGAATATTATCATAAGTGTTTAAAGAACATGGCTCATGCTGGTAAGTTCTCTAGTGATAGATCAATTGCTGATTACGTAGAAGATATTTGGCATATTTAATAATAATATCCCTAATAATATGGCTTACTCCTATTATTAGGGATTTTAATATTTATTATAATAAAACCATACTTTCTTATACATAATAATTTAATTTTAAGTGAATATTTAAGTAATCATGGTTCAATTTATCATTTTTTTATCTCTTTATGGTGTTGTAAACGTATTCTTTTTAAATTGTAAAAATGTATGCGTTTACATATTAATTTTTTCTTGATTTTATATTATAATATATTTACATAAGACAGATTTAAAACGGAGGATATTATGGAAGAAAAAATTATTTCTGCCCAAGAAGAAGTAAATGGCTTAGTTGAAAAAGCTTTAAAAGCTTTAGACGAGTATGCTTCATTTACTCAAGAACAAGTTGACTACATCGTTGCAAAATGTAGTGTTGCTGCTTTAGACCAACATGGTAATTTAGCTAAAGCTGCTGTTGAAGAAACAGGTCGTGGTGTTTTCGAAGATAAGGCCACTAAAAACCTTTTCGCTTGTGAATATGTTACTCACAATATGAAACGCTTAAAAACTGTAGGTATTATTAATGAGGATGATGTTACAGGTTTAACTGAAATCGCTGAACCAGTTGGTGTTGTAGCTGGTTTAACTCCTGTTACTAACCCTACTTCTACAGCTATTTTTAAATCTTTAATTTGTTTAAAAACTAGAAACCCAATCATTTTTGCATTCCATCCAAATGCTCAAAAATGTAGTGTTATGGCTGCAAAAGTTGTTTATGAAGCTGCAATCGCTGCAGGTGCTCCAAAGAACTGTATTCAATGGGTTGAACATCCATCAATGGATGCTACAAACGCATTAATGCATCATGATGGTGTATCTACAATCTTAGCTACTGGTGGTAACGCAATGGTTAAGGCTGCTTACTCTTGTGGTAAACCAGCTTTAGGTGTTGGTGCTGGTAACGTTCCTGCATACATCGAAAAGACTGCAGATATTAAACAAGCAGTTAATGACATTGTTATGTCAAAAGCATTCGATAATGGTATGATTTGTGCTTCTGAACAAGCAGTTATTATCGATGAAGAAATTTATGATGAAGTAATCGCTGAATTTAAGAAATATGGCGTTCATTTCGCTAATAAAGATGAAAAGAAGAAATTAGAAGCTTACATGTTTGGTGTAACTAAGAAAGAAGACAAACCATTAGCTAAATTAAATGCTGCTATGGTTGGTAAAAACGCTACTTGGATTGCTGAACAAGCTGGTTTCCAAGTTGATCCTAAAACACCTATCATCTGTGCTGAATGTAAAGAAGTTGGTGTAAATGAACCATTAACTAGAGAAAAATTATCTCCAGTATTAGCAGTTTTAAAATCTAAAAACTCTGAAGATGGTGTAAACTTAGCTAAACAAATGGTTGAATTCAATGGTTTAGGTCATAGTGCTGCTATCCACACTAAGAATAAAGAATTAGCTGATCATTTCGGTCATGTTATTCCTGCTATCCGTGTAATTTGGAATTCTCCATCTACATTCGGTGGTATTGGTAACGTTTATAACTCATTCTTACCATCATTAACATTAGGTTGTGGTTCTTATGGTCATAACTCTGTTGCAGGTAACGTAAGTGCTGTTAACCTATTAAATATCAAGAAAGTAGGACGTAGAAGAAACAATATGCAATGGTTTAAGATTCCTTCAAAGATTTATTTCGAAAGAGATGCTATCGAATACTTACATCAAATGAAAGAAATGAACAAGGTAATGATCATTACTGACCGTACTATGGTTGATTTAGGCTTCGTTAAGAAAGTTACTGATCAATTAGAATTACGTAGTCCAAAAGTTCCTTATTCAATCTTCTGTGATGTTGAACCAGATCCATCTATTCAAACAGTTCGTAAGGGTGTTGAATTAATGCGTTCATTCGAACCAGATACAATCATCGCTTTAGGTGGTGGTTCTTCAATGGATGCTGCAAAAGGTATGTGGTTATTCTACGAACAACCAGAAGTTAACTTCAACGACTTAAAACAAAAATTCATGGATATCCGTAAACGTGCTTTCCAATATCCTGAATTAGGTCATAAAGCAAAATTAGTATGTATCCCAACTACATCAGGTACAGGTTCAGAAGTAACTCCATTCGCAGTTATTACTGATAAGGAAGAAAACAAGAAGTATCCATTAGCTGATTACTCTTTAACTCCAACTGTAGCTATCTTAGACCCAGTATTTACATACAACTTACCAAGATCAGTTACTGCTGATACTGGTATGGACGTATTAACTCATGCTACTGAAGCTTATGTTTCTACATTAGCTAACGACTATACTGATGGTTTAGCTATCCAAGCTATTAAGATGGTATTTGAATACTTACCACGTTCTTACAAGAATGGTGCTAACGATACTGAAGCTCGTGAAAAAATGCATAATGCTTCATGTTTAGCTGGTATGGCTTTCGCTAACGCATTCTTAGGTATGAACCACTCTATGGCTCATAAGATTGGTGGCGAGTTCCACGTTCCTCATGGTCGTGCTAACGCTATCTTATTACCATTCACTATTCGTTACAATGGTACAAGACCACAAAAATTATCTACATGGCCAAAATATAACTTCTACCGTGCAGACGTACGTTATGCTGAATTAGCTAAGATCTTAGGCTTACCTTGTTCAACTGTAGAAGAAGGTGTTGAAAGCTATGCTAAAGCTTGTGGTGAATTAGGTAAGAGCTTAGGTATCAAGATGAACTTCAAGAGCCAAGGTTTAGATGAACAAGCATGGTTATCTAACTTAGAAAAATTAGCTTACTTAGCTTACGAAGATCAATGTTCTCCAGCTAACCCAAGAGTTCCAATGGTTGCTGATATGATCAACATTTTACATGATGCATATTACACAGAAGAATTCATGCCTACTGAAGAAAATAAGTAATAATACCTTATAAATAACTATAGACCTATTAGTCATTAAGACTAGTAGGTCTTTTTTCTTCTATATACTTCGTTTTTAATGAATTTTGCCCTAAATTATGGTATTATTATACTGAGATATTGTGAAAGGATGACAAAATTTATGAAATATACAACAAAACAAATTGCTAAATTAAAAAGCTTAGCTCATAGTTTAAAACCTGTGTTCCAAATTGGAAAAGAAGGTATTCATGAGCAAATTATAGATGATTTATTAAATTATTTAAGAAAACATGAATTGATGAAAGTATCTGTATTACAAAATTGTGATTTTGATATGGAGGAAGCATTATTTTACTTTGATGCTGCAGGTATTACATTAGTTACAAAAATAGGACGTACTTTAATATTATATAAACACTCAGATGAAGCAAAAGATCCTATTAAATTATAGGGAGGACTTATGAAAAGATTAATTTTGATTGATGGTAACTCACTAATGTATCGTGCTTATTATGGGTTACAAGCATCACAAAGTTTTACAAACTCTAAAGGCGTATACACTAACGCAACCTATGCATTTGCTAAGATGATCAACACATTATTAGATAGTGCACCATATGATGCTATTTTGGTAGCATTTGATGCAGGCAAAGAAACATTTAGACATTCTATTATGACTGACTATAAAGCAGGTCGTAGTCCTATGCCTGATGAGATGCGAATGCAAATAGCATATATCAAAGAGTTTTTAGATTTAAAAAATATTTTAAGATATGAATTACCTCAATATGAAGCTGATGATATTATTGGTACTATGGCTAAACAAGGTGAAGAAGCAGGGTACCACGTAGATATTTATTCTGGGGATAAAGATTTATTACAGTTAATTAGTAAAAATACAACTGTTCATTTAACTAAAAGAGGCATCAGTGATTTAGAAAACTTTGATGAAACATATTTCTTTAATAAGTATGGTATTGAAGTTAGTTCTTTTGTTGACTTAAAAGGTCTTATGGGTGATAAATCTGATAATATACCAGGTGTGCCTGGTATAGGGGAAAAGAAAGCTTTAAAATATCTTACATTATATAAAAATATTGACGGAATTATAGAACACTTAGATGAAATTAAAGGTGCTGATAATAAAAAATTAACTGAGTTCCAAGATCAAGCTAAACTTTGTAGAAAGATGGCTACAATTCTTAGAGAAGCACCACTTGAAGTAAACATTAATGACACAGTAAAAAAAGAACCACATTATGATAAGTTAATAGAATTTTATAAAGATTTAGAATTTCATTCATTTTTAAAAGAATTAGAAACACCAAAGATAGAGTTTTCTAAAGTTGATTATAAAGTAGCTACACCTGATGATTTAGATCAAATTTTATTACCTGATAGTTTTATATATGTAGAAACTAGTAACTATAACTATCATAAATATCCTTTATTAGCTTTAGTTATTGGTAATAGTAAAGGTATTTTTATAATTGAATCTAATCTATTATATGATAGTAAAGTTAAGACTTATTTAGAAGATAAATCTATTAATAAAAATGTTTTTGATTATAAGCGTATCTACGTTAGTTTAAGACATTTTAATATTGAAACTAAAGGTGTTGGTTTTGATTTATTACTAGGAACATATATCTTAAATCCTAAGGCTACTAAGGGTGAATTTAAATATTTAACTACCTACTATGGTGATTATAAAGTTGAATATGAAGAAGAAATATATAATAAGGGTGCTAAACGTAGTATTCCTAATATAAATATTTTATATCCATATTTAGCACGTAAGATGGATATATCTTTAAAGTTGATGCCACTATGTATTTCTAAATTGAATGATAGTAATCAATTAGATTTATTAACTAATATTGAGATACCTTTAAGTTATGTATTAGGTAAGCTTGAATATAGAGGTTTAAGTGTTGATTTAGATGAGTTAGATAGACAAGATTTAGAATTATCTAATCGACTTATTGAATTAACAAAATTAATATATAATGAAGCAAATAAAGAGTTTAATATTAATAGTCCTAAACAATTAGCTCAAGTATTATTTGTTGATTTAGAGATACCATATCCAGCTAATAGTAAGAAGGGATATTCTACAGATATTTCAATTTTAGAGCAATTAACTAATTTTAAAATTATTGAATATATTATTGAATATAGACAATTAACTAAATTATATAGTTCTTATATTAAAGGATTATCTGAACAAATATTTGCTGATGGTAAAGTACATACAATCTTTGAACAAGCATTAACTGAGACTGGTAGATTATCAAGTATTGAACCAAATTTACAAAATATTCCTATTAAGACTGCTCAAGGTGCTTTAATTAGAAAGATGTTTGTACCAAGTAATAAAAATAATTTAATGTATTCTGCTGACTACTCACAAATAGAATTACGTGTTCTTGCTTCTATGGCACATGTAAAGAACTTTATTGAAGCATTTAATAATAATGTTGATGTACATACTGCTACAGCACGTGAAATATTTGGACATGAAGATATTACAAGTTTAGAAAGAAGAAAAGCTAAAGCTGTTAACTTTGGTATTGTTTATGGAATTAGTCCATTTGGTCTAGCGAAAGATATTGATACTAGTGTGACTGAAGCCAAAGAATTTATTGAACATTATAAAGCTATTAATCCAGAAATTACTCTATTTACTGATAAGTTAATAGATGAAGCTAAAGAACAAGGATATGTAAGTACGATTATGAATCGTAGAAGATATATACCTGAATTAAAATCTTCTAATTTTATGGAAAGAGAATTTGGTAAAAGAGTAGCTATGAATGCTCCTATTCAAGGTAGTGCTGCTGATATTATTAAGATAGCTATGATCAAAATTCAAAATGAATTAGAAGAAAGAAATTTAAAATCTGAAATGTTAGTACAAGTACACGATGAACTTGTTTTTGAAGTTCCAGTTGAGGAGAAAGAGGTACTAGAAGAATTAGTTATTCGAAATATGACAAACGCCCTTAAGTTAGATGTAAAACTTGATGTTGAGGGTGGATTTGGTAATAATTGGTTTGAATTAAAATAAAGAAAGGAGCATATTATATGAGTCCAATTGATATTAGAAGATCTGTGAGAAAATATAATGATAAAGTAATAGATAAAGGTACATTAATAAAGTTATGTGAAGCTGGTTTTTTAGCACCTTCAGCTAGAAATCAAGATAGTAGAGCTTTTATAATTATTGATGATGAAAAGATTATTTCTTTGCTTTCAACAATCTCTATGAGTGCTAAAGTTTTAGAAAATGCTAAATGTGCTATTGCAGTTATTGGTATTAATTCTGATAAAGTTCCTACACCACGTATGATGGATCAGGATTTAGCAGCTTCTACTCAAAATATCTTATTAAAAGCTACAGAATTAAATATTGGTAGTTGTTGGATTGGTGTTCATCCAATAGAAGAAAGAAGTAATCTAGCTAAAGAAATTCTTAATGTAAAAGGTAATGATTATGTATTCTCTATTATAGCCTTAGGTTATATAGATGATGATTCCATATTCTATAGACGCCAAGATAAGATTAAGTATGATCATATATATGCTAATGGTATGAAATAATGCCTGAATTACCTGAAGTTGAAACTGTAAAAAGAGTATTAAAATCACAAGTATTAAATAAAGAAATTAAAGATATTAAGATATACTATAGCCAAATATTTGAGAATATTGAATATTCATCTAAATTAATAAGTGACTCATTTATAGATATTCTTAGAAAAGGTAAATATCTAATATTTGTATTAAATAATGGCTATCTAGTTAGTCACCTTAGAATGGAAGGTAAATTCTTTTATATTAAAGAAAATGATGACTTTTTTAATAAACATATTCATCTTACTATAACATTTAATGACAATAATAAATTAATGTATCAAGATGTAAGAAAGTTTGGTAGATTTCATTATTTTAACACTTATGAGGAAGTTATTAACTATATGCATCTAGGACCTGATGCTAATAGTGATATAAATGTTAATGATTTTTATAATATACTAAAGAAAAAGAAAAAAGATATTAAAACCATTTTACTTGATCAAAATATTATTGCAGGTTTAGGTAATATTTATGTAGATGAAGTATTATATGCTTCTAAATTAGATCCTAAATTACCTGCTAATTTGTTAGATTATGAAGACGCATTTAATATTTTAGCTAACTCTAAGAAAATTCTAGATAGAGCTATAGAATGTCGTGGAACTACTATACGTAGTTATACTTCAAGTTTAGGTGTAACTGGTGGATATCAAAATTATTTAAGTGTTCATACGAAAAAGAATTGTCCTCTTGGACATAAAGTATATAAAACAGTAGTTGGTGGTAGAGGTACTTACTACTGTCCAATATGCCAAGATAAACATCAAAAGATGGTTATTGGTATAACTGGTGGTATAGCGTGTGGTAAAACAACTATGAAAGCATACTTAGAGTCACTAGGATTTTATGTTAGTGATAGTGACTATTATGCTAAAGAAGCATATAAAGATCAAAGTGTATTAAATAAGCTTATAACTAACTTTCCTAGTTGTTATATTAATGATAAAATTGATCCTAAAGTATTAGGAAATATTGTATTTAATGATAAAGATAAATTAGCTCTATTAAATAGTATAATTCATCCATATGTTATTAATAGGCTTAAAGAGGATATTTCTAAGCATAATATATTATTCTTAGATATTCCCTTATTATATGAAGCTAAACTAGAATATTTATGTGATAAAGTAGTCTGTTTATATGTTGATTTAGATACCCAAATATCACGTATAATGGGAAGAGATGGTAGAACATATGAAGAATCTATTAATATAATTAATTCCCAATTAAGTTTGGAATATAAAAAGAATAAAGCTGATTATACTATCAATACTAGTGGTTCAATTAATGATACTCACTATTTAATTGATAATTTAATTACATATTTATTAGAAGAAAGATAAGGAGAGTGGCTATGGAAACTAAAGTTAATATTTATAGTAAGGTATCTTTATCATTAGAAGATAATAACTGTTTAATACTTCTATATCTACCTCTGATAGGCAGTGAACCAGTTATATTATATGAATTTTTAAATGCTTTGTTAGATAAACAAACATTGACATCTAAAACTTATACAATTGATGAACTACTAACATTATTAGGTTGGAAATTAAAGAAATTTACTGACTCACGTTCAAGATTAGAAGCTATAGGTCTACTTGAAACTTATGCAGATAGAAATAACAATTATAAGTTATTTATTAAGTCTCCATTGACATATAAAAATTTTATTAAAGATTGTACTTTTGGTATATATCTTAAAAGTAAAATTTCTGAACCATTATTTAATAAAATTGCGCAAAATGCAATGTTACCTAATGTTTCCATAAAAGATGATACAAATATTAGTAAACACTTTGAAGAAGTATTTACATTTGTATTAGATGAAACTGAGTGTATCGATGGTAATTTTAGGGGTAGAAAACCAAGTCGAGGTGCTAATATCAGTACTGATGGTTTTGATTTAGATTTATTTATTTCTAAAATAGATTCAAATTATATGAGAGATGGTTTAACTGCTGAATTAGAAAAGAAGTTTACAGCAACTCAATATACATATGGTTTAACTATGGAACAAATGATTAATTTATATAATGAATCTGTAACCAATGATGGTGTATTTAAAATTGATACATTTGTTAAAAAAGCTATTAATACATTTAATTATTTAAATGATAATCATAAATTAAAGTTTGAAGAAAAAGATAAGAGTAATGATGTTATTGATATTTTTGCATCAAAGAGTGCACATGAATTATTACTTGAGTTGAGTGGTGATGAAACATTTGTTTCACTTAATATAAATAAAGTTAGAAAAATATATGAAACTTTAGATTATGAACCTGGTATTATTAATTTTATGATTATGAAGGTATATAAGGATAAAAGGAGTATTCCAAGTTTAAACTATTTTGTTAAGATTAGTGAAACTTGGAAAGAAAATGGTATTTATAGTGTAGAAGATGCTTATAAATACACTACTACTGGTGAATATCCTCTTAATAATAATAAGCGTATAAACCCTAAGTATAATACTAATAATAAAGGGTATGATATTGAAGATTGGCAAAAAGATGCCTTAAATGATATATGGAAGGAGGAAAACTTCAATGGATAGATTTAAAATGAATATTAAAAAAGTTGATATGTTATCTTTAAATCAAAAGATTGATGAATACAATAATGATCCTCGCTTTTATGGTTTAAAAGTAACTTCTGAAAACTTTGGAGTTGCTGATTCATATATAAAAGAACTAGAAAATTGTGCTAATTGTCCAGGTCTTGATAACTGTCCTAATCATCAGAAAGGGTATTATTATGTAGTTAGAGAAAATGAGTTTAAATTAACTCGTTGTAATAAATATCGTCAATATGAAAATATTAATAAGCAACAAAGTTTTGTTAAATCGCTTTATATGCCATCTAGTGTTTATGAAGCCTCTTTAGAGAACTTTGATATTACTGATATCGAAAGAAAAACTATTTATAAAGAAGCTCTTACCTTCATAGATGACTTGTCAGCAAAAAAATTTCATAAAGGTTTGCTTTTAATTGGTAATTTTAATACTGGTAAAACATACCTATTATCTGCAGTAGCTAATGAATTAGCTAAGCATAATATCTCTACGCTTTTAGCATATGTACCTGACCTAGTAAGACAAATTAAGTCTTTATTAGGAAAAGATTCTTATGAAGATTTTATTAATGAGTTAAAGACTGTAGATGTATTAATGTTAGATGATTTAGGTAGTGAGAATATGAGTTCATGGCTTCGTGATGATGTATTAGGTCCAATCTTCAATTATCGTGCAGCAGAGGGTAAACCTGTTTGTATATCTACTAATTTAAGTTTAGACCAACTAAGAAGACATTTCTCAGTAGATCAAGACAATTTTAAACCATCTCGTTTATTAATTCGTATTCAAGATGTTTGTTCATTATTTAAATTTAGTAATAACCAACATAAATAATATAAAAACTTCAAGACGTTACTCTTGAAGTTTTTATATTACTGTTTATGTACTAATAAGTAATATTTAATATCTACTGTAATTATAATGATTAATGATAATATACTTATTGTAATAATAGAAATAGCAATTATATTTATAGCTTTATATGTATTATATGTTGATACACTAAAACTTTCTTTATAAATATCAGAACCCTTAACAACTTCAGTTTTAAATAGTTTATCTAAATCTGAGTTAATATTTGCTTGATAATAATTAACAGAATCTTGAATAAAATTATCATTCTCTCTTACATTAGAAATCACACTATTAAATATATTTGAAAATATCATTTTATCATATACATCATCTTTATTTAATATATCAATAGTATAAACATTATTAGGATCAATGTTGCTAGTGTGTTGATAAAAAGGTGTATTAATTAATAGTCTATAGTCATTGTTAGAGTTTATACCTAATAATTCAAATGGGTCCTCAACATTTGAAGAAACAATTATACCTTTTTCTAATACTTTTTCATATTCATCATCTTTAATTATTTCATTTGTTAAAACTCTTTTAATAGTAGGTTTAAAATCACTATTAATTAAGAAATTTATATCATATAAAGAAGATGAATTATTATTTATGGTAACATTTATACTATTATATAAATCTTCTAATAACATGTTAAACAATTTATAATTAATAATAAAATAACCATTATTAATATCTAACTTTATAATTTTATTTTTAATTGTAACTCTATTATGTAAT
>SAMEA103957793__coassemble_89_pt1 | contig 42078 bp, 33 predicted proteins | sample SAMEA103957793__metabat2_high_PE_005 | metagenome-assembled genome bin SAMEA103957793 (sample SAMEA103957793) | gut metagenome | biome: gut; material: feces | host: Canis lupus familiaris | collected 2014 | reverse complement strand
AGATTTAGATATTAAAAATATGAAAGAAAGTTATAATTTAAAGAAAGAAAATAATAATCTGACAACTCGAGATAATGAAAAGAAATATATTGCTAGTGGGATTCAAGAAAATCCATTTGGTATATTTATTAAAAGATTAGAACAATTAGCTTCTAAATATGGAATAACAATTAATAAGATTAATAGATATTATCCATCAAGTAAGAAATGTAGTGTTTGTGGAGAAATAAGAAAGAATTTGAAATTATCTGATAGAACTTATATATGTGATAAATGTGGATTAATAATAGATAGAGACTTAAATGCAGCTATAAACATAGCTAATTATAAATAAAAGAAATATATACACGCATACGTTCGTGCGGGTGAGCCTTATATAAATAAGGAATGAAACTTAGGCTATATAGAGTTTTATAAGTTTTTTTGAACGGTTCAAGTGGTCTAAATGTTAACTACAATATAATTGAACAATCTCCACAAATTAAATCATTAGGTAGTATTGCTGATAATAATACATCTATTTACTTTGATTATATAAATGCTCATCATAATAAAGGTGATTTTTATAATTATTCTACTACTGAAACATATCAATGTACTACATTAATAAAAGCTGATGAATTTTTTAAAGATGGTTTTTGGAGTAATTATTTTAGACAATTTAAATATAAAGATGAAAGGAAATTTATAATATAAAGTATATGAAGATATTAATGTTTTTATGTTTATTTTTTATGAGTTTACCATTAATGTCATTTACTTTTAGTACTAAAGCTAGTAATTATGATGTAAAATGTAATCTTAGTTACTTAGATGATAGTACATACGAAAATAGGGTAGTTAATGATATTACACCCACTTTTTACATTAATGAAGATTTAATTGGTGAAGACTATGGTGGGTTTAAATTTTATTTCATATATAAAACAATAAAAGAAGAACTTAATAGTGTAATAAAATATAATTTTACTATCGATAATATAAATTATAATGGTGAAATATATGCACCTAAGACTATTACAAAAGAAAGAATAGAAAATAAAATAAATGAACTTATGAGTAGTATTAATAATAATACATATAATCTTAGTAGAATTAATAATAATATTATTGAAGATGATAAAATTATTATTGACTATAAGTTTGAACCTATAGCTATAAAAAGAAATGATTATATATTATTAAACGATGGTATATATTATGGTGAAGTAATTGAATATAATACATTGTATAAAACTTATGTTCATGATTTAGATATTAATTATTATTTTATGTCTACAGAACAAATAGTTAAACCTACAGATGAAGATGATAGAATAAGATTTGATGGTTTAATACAAAATAATATAGTTAATGAATATATAAGTCAAATGGATGTTAGAAGTTATTATATGTATGATCTTAAAGATAGTGATAGTAATGAATTTACTATTGACATCAATGGTGAAGGCTTTAGTGATGATAAGTTTTTAGTTAATATTGAAAGATGTGATTTAAATTATGGATATAAGCTAGTAAATAAAAGTAGTGCTGCTGATAATAATATCGGATGTTATTACGATTATATAAATGCTCATCATAACAAAGGAGATTATTATAACTACGCTAAAGTTGAAACATATCATTTTATGGGTAGTGTATATAAAGCTAGATATAAACAACATCAATTTAATTTAGATATGACAAGAACTTTTGAAATGTTTAATGATCACTTTTTCTATAATTTAGGATTACTTTTTAAAGTAAACTTTAATTTTAATATTTAATAAAATATAAGTACTATAATTAAATGTTATGGTACTTATTTTTATAAAATAAATAAATATAATATATACATATTAATAATTATAATAGTTCAAATATTTAAAACTATTTTAGATTAAATAGTAATAAGATACTACACTCAATAATCAAAATATGCTATAATGGTTTGAAGGTAGGTGTTAAAATGTTAGAGCTATTACATATATCTAAAAAGCTTAATAACAACTTAATACTAAATGATTGTACCTTTAGTGTACCTGATGGCCAAATTTATGGTATTGTAGGTATTAATGGTGTTGGTAAATCAACATTACTTAAAATAATATCTGGTGTATATAAACAAAACAGTGGTACTATTTTGTTTAATAATTCAACTATTTTAAATAATAATTTAGTTAAGAAAGATATATTATTTATTCCAGATAATTTGTCATTTTATTTTTATACAAAGATTAAAGATATATTTGAATATTATAATGTGTTTTATAAAATTAATCGTAAATATTTAGAAAGTCTTTGTACTAAGTTTGAATTAAATATTAATGATAAAATTATAGATTTAAGTAAGGGTACAAGAAAAAGAGTGTTTATAGTATTAGCTTTAGCTATAGCTCCTAAACTACTCCTTTTAGACGAAACTTTTGATGGTCTAGATCCTAAGGCGAAACATCTATTTAAAGAAGAGTTATTAAAATTAAAGGAAACAAAGAATATAACAGTTATTCTTACAAGTCATTCTATTAGGGAATTAAATGATATAGTAGATGCTATACTATATTTAAAGGAAGGTACTATTTTAAATATTAATGATTTCACTTATCATAGTGAACCTATTTATAGAGTAATAACTAGTCTTGATATTAATAATTTAGATTTAAGTGCATTAAATATATTAAGAAAAGAGAAGAATAATAATCTTAATATTTTAGATATTTATTCTAATAAAGAAAGTATAGATAATATATTTAATGTTAAGGATTCTATATATTCACTAGATTTAATATCATTTGAAGACTGGATAGTATATCAAATGGAGGTAATAGCGTGAATACATTCTATTTCTCTTATTTATTTCATAAATATAAGATATTTTACTTATTATTACTAGGATTATTTATATTAATATATCCAGTATTATGTTTATTTATTACTAATTCTAATAGTAATATCTTAGAGAAAATTAGTTATTTCCCAACAGTAGTAATTATGGTATTAGGTTATCTCTTACCACTTGCTTCCTTTGTAAGTTATTATAAAAGAGATAAATCCTACTTACTTTATAGTCTACCAGAAAGTAGAACTACTATCTTTAGAACTAACGCAATATTTCATTTAACATTTGTAATAGTTTCATTTTTAATATGTGGTTTATTAAATATGTTAATATTTTATTTAAGAAATATTAACATAGACTTTTTAGCAATGTTTCAATATATCGTATTTATGATTATTGTTTTTGTTGCTGCTTATTCCTTTAGTTCTTTTTGTTTTTCTATTTCACGTAATTACTTTGACGTAATAGTGATAAGTTTAGGTTATCTAGCATTACCAGTATTATTCTTAATTGCTAATTATGTTGTATTTAGAAATGAATTAGAATTTTTAAAATGGGAAAAAATTAGTTTACTTGGGATAGCTGATAATATTAATCGTTTCTTTAGTACGAAGATGATTAGTAGTGTTAATCAAATATATCCTAATTATAATATAATAACTACTTTACCATTTTTATCATGTTTCTTTATGTATTTAGCACATTTGGAACTTAAAAGTTTAGAACCAGAAAATATTGGTTCTACTACAAAAAGTGTATTTGGTTATCATACGCTTATTTTATTATATTCATTTGTATTTTTAGTTATAGCTAACTTCCAAACGGGTATAACATTCTTTATAGTTATGGTAACTTTACTTATAGCATTTGTTTTAGCTAACTTTATATTATACAGAAGATTTAAAGTAAGTAAACTTCTTATTATAGAATTTATATTACTTGTAGGTATTTCTAATTTATTAGTATATTTATTAGGGGGTATTTAATGAAGGCGATATTCTTAATTCATGGATTTCTAACTAATAAGGATGATTTTAAAGCTATTGTTCCAAGTCTTAATGAAATGTATGATAAAGTTTATTTATTTGAAGCTCCAGGTCATACATTAGAACCTAATTATGCTTTATTTAATGTAAATGATACATTTAAGACATTACTAAAAGCTTATGATGAATTGGCTAAAGACTATGATACTATCGATGTTATTGGTTTTTCGATGGGTGGTGCCTTAGCAACTTATCTACAAAGTGTTAGAAGAGTACGTAATTTAGTCTTATTAGCACCTGCTAATAAATACATTAATCCTAAATTATTAGGGGAAAGATTAAAATATATTACACAAAATCATAAAGATATGATTAAAATGAAAGATACTAATCCCAAAGCATATGATTATATTAAGAATAATATGGATGCTTTAAAAAAAGATGATAAGAATGCTATGACTTTAGCATTTAAATATTTATTTCCAAATTGGACAATTAAAAATTTATCTACATTTACTAAAATTATTAATAAATGTAATAAAGAATTAATAGCTATTACATCACCAACATTAATAATATGGGGTAAACTAGATCAGTTAGTACCATATGACTCTATTAAATACTTAGAGTCATTAATGTTTAGTCATTCAGAAGTAGTTATTTATGATGATATTAGTCATCTTATGTTAAATAGTGAAAATAACAATAAGATAATTGATAAAATATGTAATTTTTTAAAAGAAAGAGGTAATATATAATGAATTTAAATGAGTTATATGAAGGTATTAAGCCGGCTACGATTGTTAGATTAGAAACGATTAATACTTTATATGAAAATAAAATCAATGAAGCTAGTGTAGATGAAATCATTGATAGAAAAGAAGCACATGAATTAACTAAACATATAAGAAAGTCATGTCATTTAGTTGTTGATAATATTTCAACTATTCATACATTAATTGAGGATAATTTAACTAACTATAGTATTAATAGATTAAATATTTTAGATTTATGTATTATTGAGTTAGCATGTGCTGAATTACTATATACTAATATTAAGCCTAGAATTATTATTAATGAAGCTTTAGATATATCTAAAGTATATACAGATACTGCTAACTTCCATTCTGTAGCATTTAATAATAAATTATTAGATAAGATTGCGAGAAGCTTAGGTAAATTATAATGGAAGAAAAGGTCTATTCAATAAAGACCATTAATAATTATATAAAGTATAAATTTGATATTGATAATAACCTTAAGAATATTTTAATTACTGGTGAAATATTAGAGATAAGAAAGAAGAATGTATATTATATATCATTGAAAGATGATAATTATACATTAACTGCTAAAATGTATATCTATAAGTTTGAACGTTTGCACCAATCTCCAAGAGAGGGTGATAAAGTTATACTTAGGGGTACGATAGAAGTTTATCCAGATAAGAATATTATCTCTTTTATGGCAGATGAACTATATTTAGATGGTGATGGTGCTATCAAATTAGAATTACAAAAACTTAAATTAGAGTTTACAAAAAAGGGATATTTTTTAGAAAGTAGAAAAAGAATGATTCCTCAATATCCTAAGAATATAGCTGTTATAACTAGTAAGGAAGGAAAGGTAATTGATGATATTAGAAATAATTTAAGATGTCCTAAGGATGTTAATTTATTACTATATCCATCATTAGTACAAGGTCCCCTTTCAGCAAGGATGATGGCGTCGCAAATTATTAAGGCTAACAATGATAATTTAGCTGATGTAATTATTATTGGTCGTGGTGGTGGTAGTAAGGATGATTTGTTTCCATATAATGATCGCTTTTTATGTGAGATGGTTTTTCATTCTAAAATACCAATTATATCAGCTATAGGCCATGATGAGGATGCACCATTGGCGGATCTTATTGCAGATAAAAGGGTATCTACACCTACAGCTGCAGCAGTATTATTATCAGAAAACTATATTAAATTACTTAATGATGTTGATACTTTAATCTCTAGATTAAATTTAACGATTACAAGTATCATAAACAAGTATAAGAGTAATTTAGTTAGTATAAAACGCTTAGTATCTAATTTAGATCCATTAAAAAAAATCTCAACTAAGAGAGATAAGTTAGATGTCTTAACTAAGAGTTTAAATGATAATATTAAATATAAGTTAAGTAAAAATAATCAACTAGTTGATTTAAAATATGAAAAGGTATTAAGATTTAATCCTACCTATAATATTAGAAATTTAAATAATATTATAGATAATAATATTAGTAAACTTAATTTCTTAGTTAAGAATAAGTTAGATAAAAATATTAATAGCTATAACTTATTAATAAAATCTTTAAACTTAAATAATCCTGCTTCATTATTAAATAAAGGTTATACGACTACTAAATGTAATGATAAATATATTAGTAGTGTTAATAATTTGAATAATAATGATGTAATTACTGTTATTTTTAAAGATGGTAATGTTAAAGCAATTATAAAGGAGATTAATCATGATTAATATTGATGAATTAATTAATGAAGCTAATAGTGCTTTAGAAGATGATAATAGTTCTTTTGAAGTATTATTAGATTATTTAAATAAAATAGTAAATTTACTTGAAAGTGATGAGGTTGAATTATCTAATAGTGTTAATTTATATGTACTAGGTGTAAAACTTGGTAAGAAATTAAAAGTTATCTTAGATAATAATGAATCACTTGTATTAAAGGAAATGAAAACACTAGAAGAGAATGATATTAAGAATATTATAGAGGATAATTCTTTCGATGATATTCCTTTTTAAGGAGGTAGTCAATGTTCGATATAAATGAAATTAAGGATCCTTTATTCCTTAAAAATTTATCTATAAAAGAACAAAAAGAACTAGCTAATGATATTAGAACTTTTCTAATTAATAGTATTAGTAAAACAGGGGGACATTTAGCTAGTAATTTAGGGGTAGTTGAACTAACTATTGCCTTATATAGTGTATTTGATTTTGAAAAAGACACAATATTATTTGATGTTGGACATCAAATGTATGTGCATAAAATACTTACAGGCAGAGCTAAAGAATTTAATACATTACGTAAATTTAATGGTTTATCAGGTTATGCGTCACGTAAGGAATCTAAATATGATGTATGGGAATCTGGACATTCTTCTACATCAATCTCAGCATTAGCAGGTTTAATGCTATCTAACGGGAAAAATAGTGATAAAAAGGTTATTGCTGTAATTGGTGATGCATCAATAGTTAATGGTACAGCCTTAGAAGGTTTAAATTATATTGGTAGTTTAAAAGATCAAGGTTATAGTCCTATTATTATACTTAATGATAATAAAATGGGCATTAGTAAATCAGTTGGGGCTTTAAGTAGTGTATTTAATAAATTAAGAAGTAGAAAGTTCTTAATAAAAATAAAGAATTTCTTTGTTAATCATTCACCTAAATTTATTGTTAACTTTTGTCACAAGATTGAACGTGGTATAAAGGGATATATTCAAAAAGATAATATTTTTGAAGATTTAGGATTTGATTATTACGGACCATATAATGGTAATGATTTAAAATCTTTAGAAGCTAATTTAAATCGTATTAAAGATTTACATAAACCTGCTATCTTACATATTTATACGAAAAAAGGTAAGGGTTATAAGTTCTCTGAGGAAGATAATATAGGTAATTTTCATGGCGTTGAACCATTTGATATTGAAACTGGAAAAGCTTTAAAAACAAAGGAACCTAATGTTTATTCATATAGTGATATTGTTGCACATACCCTATGTGAACTAAGAAAGAATAATGATTTCTTCGTTATAACACCTGCAATGAAGGTTGGTTCTAAGCTTGATGAGTTCTCAAACACATATAAGAACAGCTTTATAGATGTGGGTATTGCTGAAGAACATGCTGCTGTTATGAGTTGCGGTCTTGCACTTGGTGGTAAAAAGGCAGTCTTAATAATGTATTCAACATTTGCACAAAGGGCTTATGATTATTTCTTAAATGATATAGCTAGACAAGATTTACCTATTGTTATAGGCTTAGATAGAGCTGGTATTGTTGGTGGTGATGGGCAAACCCATGCAGGTATTTATGATGTTGCGATGTTTGATGCTATGCCTAATGTAGTTGTTACTATGCCAAGAAATGCATACGAAGTAATGGGGTTATTTAATACCGCTCTAACATATAATCATCCTATGGTTATTCGTTATCCACGTTTAGATGCTAAATGTGAATTAGATAAACTAGAAGTTATTTCTACCCCTTTATGTTGGGAATATGTGGTAAAGGGTAGTGGATATACTATTATTACATATGGTAAATATGTTGATATTGTCTTAGATATAATTAATAAATATAATTTAAATATTACTTTAATTAATGCTAGAGTAATTAAACCACTAGATATGAACTTTGTTAATGAATTAATAGCTAGTGGTGATAAAGTATTAACTATTGAAGAAGTAGTGTTAACTGGTAGTATTTATGAAAGATTAACTAAATATATTAAAGATATTTGTGGTATTTACTTACCAATTAATATAACCGTACCTCATGGTAGTATAAATGAAGTACTAAGATTATTTGGTTTAGATAACGAAAGTATCGAGAATAAAATTAAAGAATTTGTAGGTTTAGATATATGAGATTAGATCAATTATTAGTAGAATTAAATTATTTTGAATCTCGTTCTAAAGCTATAAGAGAAATTAAAAATGATGCAATTAAAGTTAATGGTAAAATTATTAATAAACCTAGCTTTGATTGTAATTATGATGATGAAATCATAATTTGTAAAGAAACTTTAAGATATGTTTCAAAAGGTGGTTTAAAGTTAGAAGGAGCTATTAGTGAATTTAACTTAGACTTTAATAATAAGGTTGTACTAGACATAGGTGCATCTACAGGTGGATTTACAGACTGTGCATTACAACATGGTGCAAAGTTAGTGTATAGTGTAGATGTAGGTTCTAATCAATTACATGAGTCATTATTAAAAAATGACCATGTAATTTCTTTAGAGAATACAAATATTTTAGATCTACCAGTTTTCGATAATAGAATTGATATTATTGTAACTGATGTATCTTTTGTTAGTATAAATCATATATTACCTGCTATAAAACATTATTTTATAGATGCAGAATATGCTGTAATACTAATTAAACCTCAATTTGAGGTTGGTAATATTAAAATTAAAAACGGGATAGTTAAAGATTTAAAAGAACATGTAAGAGTTTTGGATAATGTTTATAACTATCTAGCACAAGAAGGTTTATTTATTGAAAAAGTAAGTAAATCCATCGAGTTAGGTAGAAATGGTAATCAAGAATATGTTGCTTTAGTTAAAAAGACATATTCATATAAACCAGATTTTAAGAAAATTGTTTATTGATAGGTGATATTATGCATTTAAAGGATTGGCAAAAACTATTTACGCCGGTAACCATTAATAAAGCTGCAAAGTATGTTGATAGAGTTACTAAATATAGTGAAGATGGTAATAAAATAAGTGCTCTTATACAAGGAGAAAAGTTATTTAATGTATCATTTGAAATAAATCAAGATCGTGAAGTAACTAATCTAAAATGTGATTGTGATTTTGCTAAAGAGGGGAATAACTGTAAACATCAAGTAGGTCTTATTATGTATTATGAAAGAGAAGATAAGACTGAACAAATTAAGACTAGTGAAATTTACCCTTTAGATTTAGTTTATTTAGCTAAAAATGGTATGATTAGTCATGATACAAGAGAATTGTTTATAAATAGAAAGAATATTTTGATACCTTCATATCGTATATTTGAAGTTAATACAGATAAAGGTGTCTTCTATGAAATTATTTGTGATAAATATGAAGAAGGTAAAGGAAGATTATTTATCAATAAGAATTATGAATTCTTTGTTTTAGATGTTGATATTAGAAAAGAAACTTATGCTATATTTGATGTATTTATGGGTGCTAAACAATGTTTCCCTGGTATTATAGCTAAGAATTTAAAAGAATATGATGAATATATTATTCATAGTGATAAAGTTAAATTATTACTAGATTTATCTAAATCATTAGATGAAAGAGTATATCCTGAACCTTTAGAGTTAGAACCAATCTTAGACTTAGAAAAGAAGGTAGTATCTTATAAGATATTAGTTAATAAAGGATATAATATTAAAGATTTAAAAATATTTAGTGAAGCAATATTACGTCATGATGTTCTAAACTATGGTAAGTTATCATTTGTACATGGTTATGAATATTTTTCACATCGTAGTCAAAAACACTTAGACTTTATATTACACCAAGTAAATTTAGATAATACTATTACCAAAGATATTAAACTAGATAATCCATATGCAGTAGATTTCTTCTTTAGTACTTGTAAGAAGCAAAAGATAAAAGTAGAAGGTAAAAATGATACTTATGTTAACATTTCAAACCAGTTAGCAACTATTATCTTAAAATCTAAGAGCTTAGAAATATTTGACCGTAATAAGATCCGTTTTGTAGGTTCTTTAGGTGCATATTATGATAATTTAGATACTATAGAATATAGACCATTCTCTAATCATGGTATGCGTGAAGTATTTAGTTATTTAGCACAAAATGATGGTATTGTTGATTTAAGTGATATTTATGAAGAATTTATCTTAAATGTATTCCCTAAAATTAAGAAATACATCACAATTACTGATGAATTCTATGAAGAAAATACTGTTCCTAGTTGTGATATTAATACTTATGTTACTTTAAATGAAAATGGTAACATAGTATTAAATAAAGAAGTAATCGAAAATAATGTAGTTGTTAATGAATTAAGCGATTATTCAAAAGTAATATATTCAATGTATGAACATATTATCTTAGATGAATATAAATTTAAACCTCATGATGATTATTATCGTTTAGATAATTTAAAAGAACAATATTTATTTTTATCATCATCTTTAGATAATCTAAAGGATTATGGTAATGTTTATTTAGATGAGAAGGTATTAGATATTAAACCTAAACCTAGAAGAGGAATTACTATTAGTGCTAAATATGATGTAGATTTCTTACGTTTAAGTATTGAAGGTTTAGATTATAGTAAGGAAGATATTGAATTAATCTTAAAAGCATATAAACAAAAATTAAAATATATTAAATTAAATGATGGTTCTATAATAGAATTAAATGAGAAATTAGATTATTTACGTGAAATATTAGATGACTTTAATATTGATTTAAATGATGATTTTTCTAATATTGAAAGACCATTATCTTATGCATTTAAATTATTAAATCATGAAGGTTATGAAGTATCTTTTGATCAAAATATGCAAGATTTTGTTAATTCAATTCAAAATTATAAGAAAACTTCATATTATATACCTGAAAACTTAAAGAGTTTATTAAAACCATATCAATTAGAAGCTAATTCTTGGTTAAATACTCTAGCAAAGAATGGTTTTGGAGGTATTTTAGCAGATGATATGGGTTTAGGTAAAACTATTGAAACGATCTCTTTATTACTAGGTGATGAAAAACAAATGCCATCACTTGTAGTTTGTCCAATGAGTTTAGTATATAATTGGCAACAAGAGATTATTAAATGGAATGTTGATATTAAGTGTGTGCCTATTAGTGGTAATCAAACATTACGTAAAGAATTAATTACTAATATAAAACAAGATGAAAAGATAATCTATATTACAAGTTATGATTCATTAAGACGTGATTTAAAGAATTATAGTACTAAATTTAGATTTATTATTGCTGATGAAGCACAATATATTAAGAATCAGTTTGCTCAAAAGAGTGAAGCTATTAAAATGATTGATTCAGAAGTCCGTTTTGCCTTAACTGGTACACCTATTGAAAATGGTTTACAAGATGTTTGGAATATCTTTGACTTTATAGCACCTGGTTATTTATCTAACTACCAAGTGTTTAAAACAAGATATGAAAATTTAATACTAAATAGAGATAAAGGTGCACTTAGAAGACTAAGAAGTAAGTTAATGCCATTTATCTTAAGAAGAACTAAGAAAGATGTATTAAAAGATTTACCAGATAAGACAGAATCAATCTATTACACTAAGTTAAGTGATGAAGAACAAAAATTATATGACGCAAATGTCTTAAAGTTAAAAGAAGATTTAATACGTGCTGATGGTGCTGTAGTATTATCAATGTTAACAAGATTACGTCAAATCTGTGTTGATCCTAAAATGTATTTAACAGATTATAAAGAAGATAGTAGTAAATTATTATTATGTATTGATATCTTAAAGAAATCTATTTCAGGTGGACATAAGACATTAATATTCTCACAATTTACAAGTGTATTCCCATCATTAGAAAAGTTATTAAATAATGAAGGAATTCGTTTCTTAAAGATTACTGGTTCTACTAAAGCTGAAGAAAGAGTTCATTTAGTAAATGAATTTAATGAAAGTGATATCCCTGTAATGCTTATTTCACTTAAAGCGGGTGGTACTGGTCTTAACTTACAATCTGCAGATACTGTAATCCATTTAGATCCATGGTGGAATGTATCAGTAGAAAATCAAGCTACTGACCGTGCTCATAGAATTGGTCAAAAGAATCAAGTAAATGTTATTAAATTAGTAGCTAAGAATACTATTGAAGATAAAGTATTAGAGTTACAAAGAGCTAAAAAGAATTTAGCAGATTCTATTTTAGATTATGCTAATGCAGATAAATTAACTTTATCTGATATTAAAGAACTATTAGATTAGAAAGGGATGAATTTAAATGATTGATAGTTATAAGTCATTAGTCAAAATTAGAAGAAGTGTATTTAAAGAAGTTGCACGTATTGGTTTTGAAAATCCTTCAATTGAAGAAATTGAAAGTTTACCTTATAAATTATTAAATGCTGATACTAAGAAAAATGGTCAAGCCAAATATAGAGAATCAATTTTCTTAGAAAGAGCAATTATTAGTGAACGTATTCGTGTAGCTATGGGTTTACCTGTTAGATGTGCGGATAATTATACACTTTTAACAGATGGTATTCACGAAGCCAAAACTTCTAATCGTTATTATGAACCACCATTAGTTAATATTATTGATTTTGCTTGTAATGCATGTCCTCGTGATTCATATTATGTTACTGATGCTTGTGTTGGCTGTCTAGCTAATCCTTGTGCTAATGTTTGTCCTAAAAATGCTATTAGCATAATAAATGGTCGTTCAATAATTGATCAAGACTTATGTATTAAGTGCGGTAAGTGTAAAAATGTTTGTCCATATAGTGCAATCGTTCATCGTGAAAGACCATGTGAAAAATCTTGTGGTATGGATGCTATTGAGAGTGATGAATTTGGTAAAGCTAAAATCAATTACGACAAATGTGTAAGTTGTGGTATGTGTTTAGTAAATTGCCCATTTGGTGCAATTGTCGATAAATCACAAATTTATCAAACTGCTTTAGCACTAAAGAGTGAAGAAGTTTATGCTATTATTGCACCAGCATTTGTTGGTCAATTTGGTCCTAAAGTTACATTAAAGAATATTAATAACGCTATGAAAGCTTTAGGTTTCAAAGGTACTTATGAAGTTAGTATTGGTGCAGATTTATGTACAATAGCTGAAGCTCATGACTTCTTAGAAAATGTGCCAGAAAAATTAAAGTTTATGGGAACTTCTTGTTGTCCAAGTTGGTCAGTAATGGCTAAGAAGGAATTCCCTGAATATAAAGATAATATTTCTATGACCTTAACACCAATGGTCTTTACAGCAAGGTTAGTAAAGAAAGAACATCCAAATGCCAAGATAGCATTCATTGGTCCATGTGCTGCTAAAAAGTTAGAAGCAGGACGTAAAAGTGTGCGTTCAGATGTTGATTTTGTTTTAACGTTTGAAGAATTAATGGGTATGTTTGAAGCTAAAAATGTAGATCTAAATAAGTTACAAGATGATCCTATTGGCAATATTACATCAGGTGATGGTCGTGGTTTTGCTGTAGCTGGTGGTGTTGCTCAAGCTGTTGTTAATGTTATCAAAGACATTGATCCTACTAGAGAAGTAAATGTTGTCTCTGCAAAAGGGTTAAAAGAATGTAAACAAATGTTAAATGAAGCAGTTAAAGGTAAATATGATGGTTGTTTACTAGAGGGTATGGCTTGTCCAATGGGTTGTATTAGTGGTGCTGGTACTATTAATCAACCAAATAAAACTAAAGCTTTTGTTACCTTAGCCCAAAAAGAAACTCCATTAAAACATTCTAGTGAGTCAAAATTCAAAGACCTTATTAATTTAAAGGATAATTAAAATATAAGCCTATTTCTTGGTGGAATAGGCTTATTTATTTACATCTAAATTTATACTTAGTATTATTATATCTATATTTGAAACATCAAAAACTTTTTATTAGATGGTTTAAATTTTTATTCATAGCAAAAGATAATAGTATATACAATACTAGTCTTAAATCAAATTATTTTTACATATGAAAGTGCTTTTTTAAGTAAAATTGATTATCTTCACGAAAAAATTATATTTTTTATTATTGTATTACAATTTTATATTGTGTATAATTATGTGTCAATTTAAGGAGGGGATGGCTTTGATTAAATCATTATTTAAACCAATTGATTTGACAAAGGGGAAGATTTGGAAGGTTATTGTTGTATTTGCACTTCCAATATTGTTGTCATATTTATTTCAACAAATATATTCTATATCAGATGCTGCAATATGTGGCCAATTTTTATCTAAAAATGAGGTTGCTGGTGTTAATAATACAGGTAATATAACCTTTATAGTTTTACAATTTGCATTTGGGTGTACTGCAGGTTTTAGTGTTGTTACATCACAAAAAATAGGAGCAAATGATGTAAATGGTGCTAGAAAATCGCTTTTAGTACAAATTATTTTAGCTGTAATTTTAAGTATAGTTTTAACATTTGTTTCAATACTACTTATTAATCCGCTTTTAGCATTTATAGGTGTTAATAAAGAATCTAACATTGAAATATACGAAGCAGCAGTAACTTATACATTTATAATATTTTTAGGTACAATTGCTCAAATATTTTATAATTTAGGTTGTTCATTTTTACGTAGTTTAGGTGATAGTGTAACTCCACTAGTATTTTTGGTTATTTCATGTATTTTAAACATTATATTAGATATATTCTTTATAGTTACTTTAAAATGGGGTGTTGCTGGGGCAGCAATAGCTACAATAATTGCCCAATTCGTTGCTGCTATAGCTTGTTTTGTCTTTATTTTTGTTAAAAAGAAAGAATATAGATTTACAAAAGAAGATTTCCATTTTGAAAAAGTATTTATTTCAAAACACTTAAAACTAGGTTTACCTTTAGCTTTACAATTCTCTATATTAGCGTTTGGATTAATTGTAATGCAAGGCACAATAATTAAGTTTGATGTTATGCCTGATGGTTCATTATTAAATGAAGCACAATTAGGTTATGGTGCCGCTTGTAAACTTAATAACTTCCTAATGATGCCACTTAATGCTCTAGGTACTGCGATGCTTTCTTATAGTGGGCAAAATTTAGGTAAAAGATCTTTTGATAGAATTAAAAAAGGTATAATAGAAGCATCTATTATTATGTTAATAATGTATGCATTCTTACTAACTACAGGTTTATTGTTAACTATAAATGGTTGTTATCAATATATATTCTTAAGTAGTGATAAAATAGATATGCTAACTATTAAATATGGTAATTTATATTTATATACTTGTTTACCATTTTATCCATTCTTAGGATTATTATTTATCCTAAGAAATGCAATACAAGGTGTGGAAAAACCATTATTCCCATTACTTGCTGGTATAGGTGAATTATTAGCTCGTACAGTTGTATGTCTATTCTTACCTCCACTGGTAAATGGTGGTATAATAGATAGAACTGCTAGTGATTTATCATATATGGCTACAGCTTTTGGGGATGTTGTTAGCTGGATTATGGCATGCGTTCCACTTGTTATAGGTTATATGTTATATATAAGACATAGTGAATATGAACTTAATATGATGGAATAAAGATTAGATGCGAGTATAATTTACTCGCATTTATTTAATTTTAAAGTTATGGTATAATTTTTTTAAAGGAGAAGATAAAATGCAACAATATATATTAAAAAATAATCTTAAATATTGTAAGTTTGATGATATTAAAGAATGTTTTTCATATACAAAATATATGTTAAAAGAGGGTTATAATTTAGAAAAAAATATTGAATTAACATTTAAACTAGTTAAAGGTGATGATGAGATTGTCGTAAGTTATCTACCTTATTATAAAAAAATAGAACAAAATGAAGATTTTAATTATTATAATAGCGATATTAAAACTATGATCCCAGATTATAATAATAATTTTTTAAACGTAATGAATGTATATCATAATAAATTTACTGGTGATAAACGTAAAGAAGATTGTGATATTAAAAAGTTAGATGATAATAATATTAAACATATAGTTTATATTATATTAGACGGTTTAGGAAGTAAGATATTAAAACATTTAGAACCAACATCATTTTTAAGACGTCACCATATTAAAAATATAAGTGCTATATATCCACCAACTACAGTGGCTGCTACAACAGCAATGCAAGCTAACCTAAATCCAATTGAAAGTGGTTGGTTAGGGTGGCATAACTATTTTGAAGAAGTAAATGAATCATTAGTTATGTTTATGGGCATTGATTATTTTAATAAAAATAGTCCTAAACTTTTAGATGTTAAAAGTATATTACCAGTTCCAAATTTTTATGATAATTATACTGAAAAAGGATATATTATAATGCCTGATTTCAGTAAAGAAAGTAATATTAGTTATGAATTAGATAAATTAAAAGATATTATTAATAAAGATGAAATTAATGTTTCATATTTATATAATACTATGCCTGATAGTTTACTACATGTACATGGTACTAATAGTCCTATTGTTACTAATAAATTAGAAGAAATAGATTATAAATTAGAAGAATTTAGTAAAACACTATGTAATGATACTATCTTAATTATTACAGCAGATCATGGACATATTAATTGTCCTAGAGTAATTGATTTAACTCAAGTATCATTAATATGGGATATGTTAGATAGAAAACCACAAAATGAAGCTAGAACTTGTTTCTTTAAAGTTAAAAAAGAATATTATGAAACATTCCCTATTATATTTAATAAATTATTTAGTAGTTGTTATAAATTATATACACGTGAGGAATTTATAAATGCGGGTTTCTTAGGTAGTGGTAAGAAACATACTAGAATTGATAATTTTATAGGTGATTATGTAGGGGTAGCTACTAGTGATGCTATCTTCAATTATAGTGGTGAGGATGATCCTCATTTTATAAGTCATCATGCTGGTTTAACTATAGATGAAATGCTTATACCACTAATTTATTTTAGAAATAAATAATAATATAAATATTACACAATACAAAAGTTTAGTACCATTTTACTAAACTTTTTATGTAAGTTATAGATATGTATTAACAATTGTGGTAGAATTAAAAGAGATAGTTACATTTGAATGAACTTAAAATGGTGGTGTGTTTATGAATGGCTTAAAGATTAATCAGTATGAGTTTAATGATGAAGGAAAACTAAATTTATCTAATGTAGATAAAGGTAAAGACTGGCCTGTAGTATACTTGATACATAATGATAAAGAGTTATATGTTGGTGAAACCCAAAATATATATAAAAGAGTAGAACAACATCTAAAAAATAAAGATAGAAAGAACTTAAAATTAATTAAAATCATATTTGATGATGAATTTAATAAGTCAGCAGCACTAGATATAGAACAATCATTAATTCAATTATTTAATGCTGATAATAAATATAAACTACAAAATCTTAATGGTGGTCAATCAGAAAAACATAATTATTTTCAAAGAGAAAAGTATTTAAATAAGTTAGATTCTATATGGGATATATTAACTAAAAATGGTATGACTAATATGACGTTAGATGCTGTTAGAAATACTGATTTATTTAAATATTCACCATATAATACACTAACAAATGAACAAAATGAAGCTTGTAAGATTATTTTATATGATATTATGCGTAAACTTTCTACTAATACTGAAGGTACTAGCATACTTAAAGGAAGTGCTGGTACTGGTAAGACTATTGTCCTAATTAACATGATTTATAAGCTAATAAATGCTAACAAGTTTGAGATAGATTTTAGTGATGATGATTCCCTAACTGATAATAATCAGTTTATTCATGATTTTAAAATTTTTTATGATAATTTTAAAAAAGAACATAATAGAGAATTAAAAATAGGTTATGTTGTACCTATGACTAGTATAAGAAAAACAATACAAACGGTATTTTCTAAAACAAAGAATGGACTTAAGAGTTCGCTTGTAATTGGTCCCTTTGATGTGTTTAAAGATGAATATGATATTTTATTTATAGATGAAGGCCATAGATTATGTAAATATAAAAATATTAGTTATAGGGGTCCCTATAGGAAGTGCGCTGAAAAAATGGGTAAAGACCCTAATGATGTCACATCTTTAGATATGATTATGGCAAATAGTAAATATAGAGTTATAGTCTATGATGAGAGTCAAACTGTTAAAGGTTCTGACATAACGCATGAAGAATTCCTTAAGAGTTTTGATGCTTATAATGAACCTATGTGGGTAGGATTAACTACGCAAATGCGTTGTAAGGGTGGTACTGATTATATAGATTATTTAGCTAATATCTTTAAATGTATACAAGATAAAAAATTAGATATGATAAATTATGAATTTAAGATATTTAATGATGTAGATGTTATGGTTACTAAAATAAAAGAATTAGATAAAATGTATGGCTTATGTCGCAATGCTGCAGGTTATTCATGGAAATGGATTAGTAATGAATGTAAAAGTTATGAAGAAGCTATAGCTAATGGTTTAGAAGACATAAGAATAGGTGATTATAAGTATGTATGGAACATGACTAATCAAGAATTTATTTTAAGTAATAACTCCATTAATGAAATAGGCTGTATTCATACACTACAAGGATATGATTTAAATTATGTGGGTGTAATATTAGGTGAAGAAATAGATTATAATCCTGTTACTAATAAGATTGAAGTAGATTTAAATAAATTTTATGATAAGTATGTAAAACAAGATACAGATGAAGAATTAGTAAGAGAATATATTATAAATTCTTATAAAGTAATAATGTCTAGAGGTATAAAAGGATGCTTTTTATATGCTTGTAATAAGAATATGCGTGATTATTTAGCTAGATTTGTAGAAAAAGGTGATTAAAATGGAAAGATTAGAAGAAGTTTTAAATAGAATTGATCAATTTAATAAAGATAGAGATTGGGATAAGTTTCATTCACTAGCTAATTTAAGTAAGTCTATTTGTATTGAATCTTGTGAACTGTTAGAAAATTTTCAATGGTCAGATGATGAATATGATTTAGTTAATGTTAAAGAAGAATTAGCTGATGTTATAATTTATTGTTTACAAATGGCTATAAGATTAGGTGTAGATCCTATAGATATTATTAATAATAAAATGGATAAAAATGAATTAAAATATCCAGTAAATAAAGCTAACGGTGTGTCTACTAAATATGATAAATTTTAATAGAATAAGGTGATTTCATTCTTGAAGTCACTTTTTATTATAATATTAGATATATAATAATTTATGTGCTAAAATAATATTATAGGATGATAATATAAAAAGATAATAACATTAAATGAAAGGGGTGAATGGCATATAATTATATTTGCCAAGATATGAGAATTTTATTATTAAGTGATTCACATTATAAATCTATATATATGTTTGATTTAGAGAGCTATGATTTAGTTATTCATACTGGTGATATATATAAAAATGATTATGATTTAATAAAATTAGAACATAATCTTCATTATGTTACAGGGAATTGTGATTATTTTAGTGATGATCCACTAGACGAGAGTTTTAGTTTTAATAATATAAACATATATATTACTCATTCACATAAATATCATACTAAAGATGGTATAAATAATTTAGTAAATAGTACTAAGGATAAGTATGATTTAGTATGTTATGGTCATACACATGATCCTAAATGTATTAAGGAGGGGAATACTATCTACATTAATCCTGGAAGTTTAATGGAAGGAGCATATGCCGAAATAATTGATGATACACTTTACATGTATCAAAAGGCAAATATTTTTAGTAAAAAAGATAAATATAAGCTTGTAAAAAAAGTGAAAAATCTTTTTTCTAAATAATCTTAGTGTTATAATATTTAAAAGGAGATGAAATTATGCTAAATAAAGATCAAATTAAAGAATTATTAGTATTAGCGTGTTCTACAGGTGCTGATTTTGCTGAATTATACTTTGAAAATACATATACACAAGGTGTAAATGTAGAATTACAAAAAGTAATGAATGTAAGCAAAAATAATATTCATGGTGTAGGTTTAAGATTATTAAAAGGTTTAGATGAATCTTATGGTTATACTAATGATACTAGTTATGAGGGTGTTTTAAAGTTAGTTAATCAGTTAAAAGGTTTCTATAACTCTGATGTAACTATTACAGATGTTAATTTTGAAGAAGAAGCTTCACGTGCTATTTTAGATTTTAGTAATAATAATAGAAGTAATGCTTTTGATTTAAAAACAGAATATTGTTTAAGAATTACTAAAGCAAGTAAGGATTTAGATCCTAAGATTATTCAAGCAGTTAGTACGTATTCTGAACACGTACAAGAAGTATTAATTTGCAATACTAATGGTGTATTTGTAACTGATGAACGTAATCAAGCTCGTTTTACAGCGATGGCTGTAGCTTTAGATGGTACAAATAAACAAAGTGGTTCTGCTCAATATGGCGGTAACTTAACAATTGATGGTTTTAAAGACTTTGATTTTGAAGAATTAGGTGAAAAAGCTAGTAAACAAGCTTTAGTAATGTTAGAAGCTGAGGATGTTGTTGGTGGTGTATATGATGTAGTTATCAACAATTGTTTTGGTGGTGTAATATTCCATGAGGCTTGTGGTCATGGTTTAGAAGCTAGTTCTGTAGCTAGAGGTTTATCAGTATTTGCTAATAAGCTAGGTGAAAAAGTAGCTGCTGATTGTGTTACTGCTATTGATGATGGTACTATCGTAAATGAATGGGGCAGCTTAAATTATGATGATGAAGGTCATAAAACTAATAAAAATGTGTTAATTGAAAATGGTGTTTTAAAATCATATATGGTTGATTTTAAAAATACACGTTTAATGGATCATAAAGCTACTGGTTCAGGTAGAAGAGAAAGTTATAAATATTGCCCTACTTCACGTATGACTAATACTTATATTGATAATGGTCCATATGAATTTGAAGATTTAATTAAAGCTACTAAATATGGTATTTTTGCGAAAGATCTTGGTGGTGGTCAAGTAAACCCTGCTACTGGTGAATATAATTTTGGTTGTAATGAAGCTTATTTAATTGAAGATGGTAAGATTACTAAACCATTAAAGGGTGTTACTTTGATTGGTAATGGTGCTGAAACATTAATGAAGATTGATATGGTTGCTAATAACCGTGAATTCGGTTATGGTATGTGTGGCTCTGCATCTGGTAGTGTTCATGCATGTGTTGGTCAACCTACAATTAGAGTTAGAAATATGACTGTTGGCGGTAATGGAGGTAAATAATTATGGATTTTAATAAATTAAAAGAGAAAGCTTTTGCAAAAGGCATTACACAAATTGAAATTTATTCTTCAGTAGCTAATAGCGTAGATTTTACTATTACTGATGAAGAAATGGAACAAAGAAATGTAAGTGATTCTAATGTTGCTTATATTAGAGGTGTATATAATAATCAATTAGTTGGTTATTATACTGAAAATTTAGAAGATGGTGAAATCGATAAAATTATTGATTACTTAACTACTGCTAGTGAATATATTACTGATGATACACCTTTCTTTATTTATGAAGGTGATAAAGAATATAAAGAAGTAGTTAATCCTGAATTTAAATTAAAAGATGTGTCTTTACAAGATAAAATTGAATTTGCATTAAATATTAATCGTAAAATTAAAGCCTCTACTAAATATTATTTCCATACAAGTGTAGCTTACTATGAAGGTACAAGTAGTAGTGCAATTAAAAACACTAAAGGTTTAGATTTAGAACATCATGGCAGTTCAGCCATTATCTATGTAATGTGTGACTTTAAAAAAGGTGATGAGATTAAAAATTTCTATAAAGCTAAACGTTTATTAAGTTTTGATGATATTAATGTGGATGAATTAGTTGATGAAGTAGTAAGAGAAACTGAATGTCAATTTGATGCTAAGAGTGTTAAATCAGGTACTTATAAAGCAATTATTCATCGTGATGCTTTAAAATCATTACTTGGCGCATATTCTGGCGCTTTCTTCTCTACAGTATTAAAACGTAAATTATCTTTCTTAGAAGGTAAAGAAGGTACAAAAGTATTTGGTGATAATATTAGTATTGTTGATGATCCATTCTACTTTGAAGATACTAATAAACAAGCGTTTGATGATGAAGGTGTAAGTACTAAACAAAATGATTTAGTTACAAATGGTGTATTTAATACATTCTTATATAACTTATCAACTGCTGCTTATTTTAATAAAAAATCTACAGGTAGTGGTTTCAAACCTGCAGTTAACGCTAATGTATCAGTAGATTTTACTACCCTACGTTTATTACCTGGTGAAAAGAGTTACGATAACTTAGTTAAAGATTTAGGTAATGGTATCATTATTACTTCACTTAGTGGTTTACATGCTGGTGTTAATGCTTTAACTGGTGATTTTAATTTACAATCTAGTGGATTTATGGTGGAAGATGGTAAAATCACGCGTTATGTAACATTATTTGTAACTTCTGGTAATTTTATTGATATTTTAAATAATACTTTAGAAGTAGGAAATGATACTGAATATTATGGTGGTATCGCTACACCTTCAATATTAGTAAAATCGTTAAATATATCTGGTGAATAATATGTTTAAGAAAAATAAGGAAAAATTATCTAGAAAAGAAAGAAAACAAATAGAAAAAGAACTTAAGTTAAATGAAGAATCACCCAAAGAAGAAGTAAAATATCGTTATGTTGATGAAGAAGTAAATTATAAGGTAGAATCTAAAGCAGAACGTAACCCAATGTTAGGTTTTAAGTTTTGGTTCTTCACTTTAGGAGCTGCTATCTTATTAACTTTAGGTGTTTGGATTTTAGTTGATAAATCATTAGGTACTAAATTATCTATTGGTGTTACTGGTGCTTCAATTTTCTTACTTGGTATTTTACGATTTATTCCTTTATTCAAGGGTGTTAAGAATAAGAAAACAAAATTATCAATATTTGGTGAAATAGCTATTGAAATAATAGTTGGTGTTTTCTTATTTATTGTTGCATTTTTAATGCAAAAAAATGGTGAATCTAGTTTATCCATTTTTGTTTCTAAATATTATAAATATTTCTTAGGTAGTGTATTATATTTAAAAGCAGTATTTTATTTTATTAATACTTCATTATTACATGAAGATACTTATAAAATGGAATTTTGGACACATATTATTATAATTACTTTAGCTTGTATTGTTTTTGCATTAAACTTTGATGCTTCTTCAATTGGTTTATTAGTAGCAATCTTATGTTTATTATCAGCTCTTGCTATTGGTGCTGCTAGTGGTGGTTCATACTATAAATATCATAAGAATAAACCTAAAGATACTACTAAGAAACAAGATAAAAAACATAAAAAAGATAAAGAAAATGTTATCTTACCACAAATTGATAATGATTCTGATAGTGCTATAGTGCAATAGTACACTTATTTTAAGCAATAAGTATTTAAATTTTAAAATTATTTTGGTATAATACTTTGTATGAATTTTGAAAGGAATGTTTTAAATTATGAATATTGAAAAATTAGAACATAGCAGTGTAAAAGTATCTACTACTGTTACTGTAGAACAATTTAAAGTAGCTTTAGATAAAGCTTTCGAAAAAGCTAACGCTAACGTTACAATCCCTGGATTCAGAAAGGGTAAAGCTCCTCGTGCTAAATTCGAACAAGTTTATGGTGTTGAAGCATTATATGCTGATGCATTAGATTTTGTTTATGATGATTTAGTTCGTGAAATCTATCAAAATGAAGAATTAGCAAAAGAAATCGTTGGTAAATTTGCACCAAAGATTGAAACTGAAGACTTCAAACCATTAGAAAATGAATTTGTTGTATCTTTAACTTTTGATGTATATCCTGAAGTTACATTAGGTGAATACAAAGGTTTAGAAGTTAAAGCTGTTAATACAACTGTCACTGATGAAGAAGTTAAAAATGCAGTTGAAGCTTTATTAGCTCCAAAAGCTAAAAAAGAAGCTAAAGAAGAACAAGTAATCGCTTCTGGTGATTATGCTAAATTTGATTTCAAGGGCTTTGTAAATGATGAAGCATTTGAAGGTGGCGAAGCTACTAACTATGAATTACAAATCGGTTCTGGTCAATTCATCCCTGGTTTTGAAGATCAAATGATCGGTATGAAAGCTGGCGAAACTAAAGATGTTATCGTAACTTTCCCTGAAAACTATGGTGCTAAAGACTTAGCTGGTAAAGAAGCTAAATTTGTTGTTACTGTACATGAAGTATTAGTGAATGTATTACCTGAATTAAATGATGAATTTGTTGCTGAATTAAAGTTAGAAAACGTTAATACAGTAGCTGAATTAAATGAATTCAAGAAAAATGAATTAGCAGATAGAAAAGCTACATCTGAAAAAGATCGTCAAACTAATGATTTAATCCAAAAATTAATTGATGGTGCTAAAGTTGATATGCCAGCATCATTAGTAGAAGAAAGAGTAGAAGGTTTACGTGCTCAGTATGAAAACCAAGCTAAGATGTACAACATCCCATTTGATACTTTCTTAAGTTTGATTGGTGTAACTAAAGAACAATTTGAAGATCAAATTAAAGCTAGTGGTGCTAACCAAGCATTATTCAATGTTGTTATGACTAAATTAATTGAAGTAGAAAACTTAGCTCCTTCTAAAGAGGAATTAGATGCTGAAATGGAAAAAGCTCCTAATAAAGATCAAGCTACATTTGCTCAAATCTACTCAAATATGGCATACAACAATGCTGTTAAATTCTTATTAGATAACGCTAATATTACTGAATAATTATAAAGAGGAGGAAACTCCTCTTTTATTATAAAATCTATTGGCAATCTTCTTGACTAAGTGCCAAGAATAAGATATAATGACAACGTGATGTAAAAGAGTACATCGTTGATGCCTACGGTATCAGAAAGGAGTATTATGGAAAATAACACTTTAATGTTACCTGCGATAGCTCTTCGCAATGATAAAATTCCATTCCCTAGCGTTGACTTACGTATGGATGTAGGAAGAGAGCTTTCTGTTAATGCTTTAAATGAAGCGGAGAATATGTATGGTGGTAATATCATATTATGTGTTCAAAAGAATGATAAAGATGAAATTACTGCTGAAAATATCTATGAAATTGGTGCTATAGCTAAAATAGTACTTAAAATTAAATTACCTAATGGTAATTATAGAGTTAAATTAAGCGTTAAGAATCGCGTACGTATTATAAATTTTGAATCTACTAATCCTTATTTAGTTGCTAGCTACGAGAAGGTTGAATCTATTGATAATAGTGATACTGAAAGACTAATCAAAAAGATTTTAACTGAAGTAAATCAAGCGGGATTTAGAAGTTTTAATGAACATGAAAATTTATTAAGAGCAATCTCTAAAGAATTAAATGCCTCTGATATGTTAGACACAATCGCTTATCATTTAAAGAGTGATGATTCTAAATATAATATTTTCAGTGAATTAAATACTACTGAGAGAGCTAAGTTAATTTTAACTGCTATTAACTATAATGTTGAAGCGGGTGAAATTGATAAGAAGATAGATGAAGAAGTTCGTAAATCTATGGATGAAGCTCAAAAAGAATATTATTTACGTGAAAAAATGCGTGCTATTCAAAAAGAATTAGGTGCTAAAGCTAGACAAGACGTTGAAATTGAAAACTTAAGAGAAAAAATTGAAAAATCTGGTATGCCAGATAATATTCGTGAAGTAGCTTTAAAAGAATTAAATTTATATTCTTTAATGACAGCTCAAAACGCTGAAAGTGGCTCAGTTAGAAATTATTTAGACCTACTTGTTAATCTACCTTGGAATACATTCTCTAAAGATACAGATGACTTAAAAGAAGTAGAAGCTAGATTAGATAAGAATCACTATGGTTTAACTAAAATTAAAGAACGTATTGTAGAATATATTGCTGTTAGAATGATGACAGGCAAGAATCCTTCAACTATTTTATGTTTCGCAGGTCCTCCTGGGGTTGGTAAAACTTCTTTAGCTAAGAGTATCGCTGAGGCTTTAGGTAGAAAGTTTATCAAACAATCATTAGGTGGCGTTCGTGATGAATCTGAAATTAGAGGTCATAGAAGAACTTATTTAGGTGCTTTACCTGGACGTATTATTAAGGGCATGCGTAATGCTGGTACAGTTAACCCAGTATTCTTATTAGATGAGATCGATAAAATGACATCTGATTATCGTGGTGATCCTGCTGCAGCTATGCTTGAAGTATTAGATCCAGAACAAAATAAAAACTTTAGTGACAACTACTTAGAAGAACCATACGATTTATCTCAAGTAATGTTCATTACTACTGCTAATAGTTTACAAGATATTCCTGAACCTTTAAGAGATCGTATGGAAATTATCGAATTATCAAGTTATACAGAATATGAGAAATTTAATATTGCTGTTAAACATTTAATTCCAAAAGAAATTGAAGCTCATGGTTTATCAGCTGATCAATTAACTATTACTGATGAAGCTATCTATAAGATTATTCAAGCTTATACTAGAGAAGCAGGTGTACGTGAACTAGATCGTATGATTGCTAAAATATGTCGTAAAGCTGTTACTTTAGTTTTAATTGATAAAGTAGATAAAGTAGAAGTAAATTTAGATAATTTACGTGATTTCTTAGGCAAATATCGTTTCTTTAATAATGAAGGTCGCGAACAAGGTCAAGTTGGTATTGTTACAGGTTTAGCATATACTCAATTTGGTGGTGATACACTAGATATTGAAGTAACTACATATCCAGGTAAAGGTATGATTCGTTTAACTGGTAAGTTAGGTGATGTTATGAAGGAAAGTGCTGAAACTGCATTATCTTATGTAAAATCACATGCTAAAGAATTTGGTATTGAAACACAATTTGATACTATAGATATTCATATTCACGTACCAGAAGGTGCAGTACCTAAGGATGGTCCATCTGCAGGTGTTACTTTAACTACAGCTATCGTTAGTGCTTTAAGTAATAGAAGAGTACCAGCTAATATTGGTATGACTGGTGAGGTTACGCTTCGTGGTCAAGTATTACCAATTGGTGGTTTAAGAGAAAAATCAATTGCTGCAGTTAGAACAGGCTTAAAAAAAATCTATATTCCTTTTGACAATGAAAGAGATTTAGATGAAGTTCCAGAAGAAGTTAAGAAAGTATTAGAAATAGTACCTGTTAAATTAGTTACAGATATAATCAATGATATCTTTCAATAATTATTAATTAATATGCGGGTTTATGACCCGCATATTATATTATGTGAGGTTTTTATGCTTGATATTTTATATGAAGACAATCATATTATAGTTGCTTATAAACCATATAATGTACTATCACAAGCTGATAACACTAATACAGATGATATGCTAACATTACTTAAAGATTATATAAAAGTTAAATATAACAAGCCAGGTAATGTATATTTAGGCTTAGTGCATCGTCTTGATCGTAATACAGAAGGTATAATGGTATTTGCACGTACTTCTAAAGCTGCAAAAAGATTACAAGCTTCAATGTTAAATAATGATTTTTCTAAACATTATATAGCTGTAGTTGAAGGTATAATTAAAGAAGATGGTTATTTGGAAAATTATATCTTAAAAGATGAAATTTATAAAAAAGCTTATATTAATAATAATGGTAAATTAGCTAAACTATCATATAAGGTAATTAATAGTGGTAAAATAAATAATCAAGATGTTACTTATCTTCGTATTAAGTTAGAAACTGGTAGATTTCATCAAATCAGATGTCAATTTTCTAATATAGGACATCCTTTATATGGTGATTATAAATATGGTTCCAAAAACAAAGTAGAAAGTTCATTTTTACAGGCTTATAGTCTAGAAATAGAACATCCTACTACAAAAGAACACTTAAGTTTTACTAAAATTGACAATAATAATTTATTTAAAGGGATTTTAATGGATTAAATCATTAAAATCCCTTTTTATATTCACTATTATATTTTATTTTAGAAATATATTTGTTATAATTAATGAGATAAGAATAAAATAATAAGATGAATAGGAGAAAACGTTATGAGTGAAGTAAAACGTTTTGAGTATGAATGGTCAGGCAGACCATTAGTAATTGAAATTGGAGAAGTAGCTAAGCAAGCAAATGGTTCATGTATCGTTAATTATGGTGATAGTACTGTATTAACTGCTGCTGTATCAAACAACCAAGCTTCTACAGCTGATTTCTTCCCATTAATGGTATTATACCAAGAAAAATTATATGCTGCAGGTAAAATTCCTGGAGGTTTCTTAAGAAGAGAAGGTCGTCCAAGCGAACATGAAACATTAGTTTCTCGTTTAATTGATAGACCAATTAGACCTTTATTTGCTGAAGGTTTTAGAAATGAAGTACAAGTTGTTAATACTGTATTATCAGCTGATGAAAACTGTTCAACAGCTATGGCTGCTATGTTTGGTTCATCATTAGCATTAATGATTTCTGATATTCCTTTTGAAGGTCCAATCGCTGGTGTTGTTGTAGGTCATATCAATGGCGAATTTATTATTAACCCAACACCTGAACAATTAGAAGTAAGTGATATTAATTTAACTGTTGCTGGTACTAAACATGCTATTAACATGGTTGAAGCTGGTGCACGTTTTGTTGATGAAGATACAATGTGGGAAGCATTAAAATTTGGTCATGCTGAAATTATCAAATTATGTGAATTCCAAGAAATGATTGCTAAAGAATGCGCTAAAGAAAAAGTAGAAGTATCATTATTTGAATTAGATAAGGATATTGACAAAGCTGTGAGAGATTATGCCGAAGCTAATTTAGTTGCTGCAATTAGAATTGAAGATAAATTAGAACGTTATCAAGCAATTGATAAAGTAAATGAAGAAACTTTAGCCCATTTTGCTGAAAAAGTATTTATTAAAGAAGTTGAAGGTATCAAAGTAATTGATGAGGAAGCTCAAAGAAATTACTTAATGCATGTTAATAAATCATTAGAAGAAATCTTACATGGTGAAGTAAGACGAATGATCGCCGTAGATAAAATTAGACCTGATGGACGTAGTTTAGATGAAATTAGACCATTATCAAGTAGAGTAGATGTATTAAAACGTACTCATGGTAGTGCTTTATTTACACGTGGTCAAACTCAATCTTTAGGTGTAGTAACATTAGGTTCATTATCTGATAACCAAATCATTGATGGTTTAGGTGAAGAAGATACTAAGAGATTTATGTTACACTACAATTTCCCTCAATTCTCAGTAGGTGAAACAGGTAGATATGGTAGCCCTGGTCGTCGTGAAATTGGTCACGGTGCCTTAGGTGAAAGAGCATTATCTTATGTAATTCCTAGTGAAGATGAATTCCCATATACAATTCGTGTAGTTTCTGAAATTTTAGAATCTAATGGTTCTTCAAGTCAAGCTACAATTTGTTCTGGTACATTAGCTTTAATGGCAGCAGGTGTTCCTATTAAAGCACCAGTAGCTGGTATTGCAATGGGTTTAATTATGCAAGATGAACAAAATTATACTATTTTAACTGATATTCAAGGTATGGAAGATCACTTAGGTGATATGGACTTTAAAGTTGCTGGTACTACTGAAGGTATCACTGCGCTTCAAATGGATATCAAAATTAAAGGTATTACATATGAGATTTTAAAAGAAGCTTTAGCACAAGCTAAAAAAGGTCGTTTAGAAATTTTAGCTCATATGAAAGAAACAATTGCTGAACCTAGAACTGAATTATCACAATATGCTCCAAAGGTAGTTTCAGCTCGTATTAGTGCAGATAAGATTAAAGATGTTATTGGTTCTGGTGGAAAAACTATTAACCAAATTATTGAAAAATTTGATAATGTTAAAATTGATATTGAACAAGATGGTCGTGTATTTGTAATGCATAGCGATATGGCTACAGCTAAAGCATGTATTGAACACATCACTAACTTAGTTAAAGAAGCTGAAGTTGGTCAAGTTTATACTGGTACTGTAAAACGTATTGAAAAATATGGTGTATTCGTAGAATTATGGCCTGGTTGCGAAGGTTTATGTCATATTTCACGTTTATCACAAACTAGAGTAGAAAAATGTGAAGATGTAGTATCTTTAGGTGATCAAATTCTTGTTAAATGTATTAATGTAAATGAAAAAGGTCAAATTGACTTGTCTCGTAAAGATGCATTAGTGAAGTAATAAATTAAGGGAGCTAGTCTCCCTTTTTATGATTGAAAGGAATATTTATGGACGTTTTTGATAAAATAATCACTACTTTAAAAGGTTTTTTTGGTGATGCTTTATTTAATATTTTCAGTGGTTTAATTGCCATATTTATTGGTTTCTTTGTTGTTAAGTTTGTTAAGTTTATTTTAAGACGATTATTAACTAGATTACCAATTAATAGAACTGTATCAACATTTTTAATGTCAATATTATCTGCAGTAATTTATTTAATCTATATTTTAATATGTGCTGATGCCTTTGGTATCCCAATGACAGGTTTCATAACACTATTAAGTTCAATAGGTGTTGCTGTAGGTTTAGCATTAAAAGATTCACTAAGTAATATTGCTAATGGTATTTTACTTGTAGTAATGAAACCATTTAAAGTTGGTGATTTTATTAGTGTAAATGGTGTAGAGGGTGTCGTAGTAGCAATACATATGATTTCAACAGTTGTACAAACTACTGATAATAAAGTAATTACTATTCCAAATAATGAAGTATTAGCAGATAATATTATTAATTATAATGGTATGACAACTCGAAGATTAGATATGAACTTTGGTGTAAGTTATAATAGTGATATTAAAGAAGTACAAGCAGTAATTAATGACATATTAAGTAATCATCCTAAGATTTTAAAAGATCCAGAACCTATTTGTCGTTTAGGTGAGCAAGCAGATTCAGCATTAGTATTTACAGTTAAATGTTGGGTTAAAGCTGAAGATTACTGGAATACAAAATATGATTTAAATGAAATGACAGTAGAAGCATTTAATGCCCATGGTATTGAAATACCATATAACCAATTAGATGTTAATATTAGAAAGGGTGAATAGGCTTGAAGAAATTAGTTATTAGTATTTTATTAATATTAACGACTCTATTTACATTTGGCCTTAAAACTTATGCCCTAGATTTACCATATAATGAAGACTTTACTGAAGAATATCAGATATATGGTAATACTTATGAATTAGAGTTTTATGTAAATATTAATAAAGAGACTACAGGATTTGCATATAATGAAAATATTTTAGAGTATGTAGAAACAAATAATACACTTAAATTTTTAGTTATATCTAATACAGAAACTAATGTTATTTTATATAATAAAGCAGATAAAAGTGTAGTAAAAGTGTTAGACCTTACTTTTGTTAATCCAGAGGTTGTAGAAGTTGCGAAAAGTAATGAAGATTTCTACTATGTAAAAGCTAATAATAAACCTTTATATGGTGATTTCACTTGGGTAGTAGATGGAAAAGAAATGAAAGCTAACCAAGTTAAAGGTAAAGATGTTATTTTAAAGTATAATAATTTGGAAATTATTCATAATCAAGGTGATCAAAAATCATTATTAGAGCAATATATTATCTTAATATTAGGTTTACCAATATTTATATTTGTAGTTGGTTACTTAATATATATTATGGTACCTTCTAATATATATAAGAAAATATATAAAGCTTCAGTTAAAATTAAGAAAAGTATCAATAGACCTAATTTAGATTATAAAAAGATATTATTTAAGTTAAAACTTAAATTACCGGTATTAAGTAATCTAATTAGCATGGTAGATGAAACTGATCCTAAGATTAAAGCTTATAGAAAAGTTAATAGTGATTTAAATAAAATGTTAGATAATCTAATTAACTTAGAAGATTTTTTCCCTGAAGAAAATATTGAAGGTATTTTAAAATATGTTAATCGTAAATTAGATGTATATATTACAATTACTGAAAATGGAACATATAAATATAAAAAGGATATTAAGAATATTGTTACAAAACCAGTATTATCAAAACCAGATATGGATCGTAACCAAAATGACAGTTTTAGATATTTAGAAAGTATTAAAGTTATTGATCGTAACAAGGATGAAGAGAAAAAGTAATGAGAAAAATTCTGTTTGTTTGTCATGGTAATATTTGCCGTAGTCCTATGGCAGAATATTTACTAAAATATTATTTAAATGAATATAATATAAATGACATATATGTTGAGTCTAGAGCTACATCAAGAGAAGAAATAGGTAATAAAGTGCATTATGGTACTAGAAAAATATTAGATAAATATAATATTGACTATAGTAATAAAAGAGCTACCCAAATAACTTATGATGATGTAATTAATTATGATGATATATACTGTATGGATCAAAATAATATTAATAATTTAAAACGTATGTTTGGTGATAATCCTAAGTTTAAATTATTATTAGAAAAAGGTATTGCTGACCCATGGTATACGGGAGACTTTAATAAGACGCATGAAGATATTCTATTAGGAATTAATAATATCTTAAAATATTATAGATAGCTATTTTATAATTATAAAATTAATAGTATAATATTTATAAAGAATCGAGGCGTTATTTATGAATAATAATTTTAATATTAATGAAAAGAATATTTTTAATTCTTTAGTTTATTTCAAATTGATTAGCGAAAAAGAATACTTGGAAATAAATATTAAAGAAAAGAAAGATAATGTTAAAGAAAATGTTAATAAATGGAATGTATTCCAAAAAGTAGCAAATAATATTAATCAAAGTTCAGCAGATAAGAAAACAGATAAGCTATTAGAATTAGGTAAAGCAACAAGTGATTATGTTGATCAATATGGTGATTATATAATTTATGATAAAGATGAATTACAAAATGCTATAAATGAATATTTTAATAGTACTACAAATGCTACTAAGATTTTATTATGTATTAAATTATATTTTGATAATAGTTATAAATATAATTATTTAGAAGATATTAATCATAATATTTCACGTATGTTATTCCCTAGTGAAGATACATATAAAACAATAATTAATAAATTTAAGAATTATATGGATGATTTTACTAATGATTTATTTGGTACTCATAGATATGATGATAAAAAAGAATTTAATATTATTTTAGGAGATATTATTGATTATACTAATAATAAAGAACTAATCTTAGAAAATCTAATTATAAATATTAGAAAACTAGATTTTGACTATTTAGCATTACTTTATAGTATTTTGTTATTAATTATTGATGATTATAGATTAAATTTAAGTGTAGTAGATTATAAAGCTAAATTAACTCGTTTAGAAAACATAATAACTAATCTATATCGTAGTATTTTAGATTCTATATTAATAGATAAGACTGAGAATTTAACTAAATATGATTTATTAATTAAATTTACTAAGAAATTAGCAAGATTAAATAATAATGAATTATAATTGTTGACAATATGCTAACAATTTATTACAATTAGTAGGCACCTTGAGGTAATCGAGCAGAAATGTTAGGAAAGTCCATGCTAGCACAGTCTGTGATGACTGTAGTGTTTGTGCTTAAGGAAAAAATAACTTAAGGCATCTTAGGATGACGGCGAAGGAAGTCTAAGTTCTTTATGAATATGATGTACTTTATAATGTGCCACAGAAACGATACATTGAGAAATCAATGAGTGAAACGCGGTAAACCCCTCAAGCTAGAAATCCAAATTTTGGTAGGAGAGCTCAAATAGGCGAATTAAGAAGCTATATTTAGGTCGTAGCAATACGAAGATAGATGATTACCCTCGACAAAACATGGCTTATGATAGGTGTTAGAAGGAGACTTAGGTCTCCTTCTATTTTTTTTTGTATGAAATATTGAATGTAATATTAGATTTATGGTATAATTGATTGTTTTTGGAGGTTTTTTATGCAGTTTAAAGAATATTTAAATGATAACTTAATAGTAAAAGCTTTAGAAGAGCTTAATATTATAGATATGACAGAAATACAAGAAAAAGCTATCCCTCATATTTTACTTAATCGTGATATTATAGGTTTAGCGCAAACAGGTACAGGTAAGACATTTGCTTACTCATTACCTATTATTAATAATTTAGATTTAGAATTAAAAGCTACACAAGCTTTAATTTTATGTCCAACACGTGAATTAGCTATTCAAGTATCTAATGAAATTAAAAAGGTACTTAAATATAAAAAGGATGTAAATGTTGCTACTATATATGGTGGTGAATCTTATGATATTCAAATAAGAGAATTAAAGAAAAAACCACAAATTGTTGTAGGTACACCAGGACGTGTGATAGATCACTTAAACCGAAGTACATTAAAGTTGGGTAAAATCAAATCATTAATCTTAGATGAAGCTGATGAAATGTTAAAAATGGGCTTTAAGGATGATTTAGAAACTATTTTAAATAGTATTCCTAATGAACATCAAACGGCTTTATTTAGTGCTACAATGGCACCATTTATTAAAGAAATAGCTAAAAATTACCAAAACGAACCAGAAATAATTGAAATTAAGAAGAAATCATTAACTGTAGAGGCTATAGATCAAAAGGTTTACTACGTTAAAAGAGAACAAAAGAAAGATTTATTAATACGTTTGCTTGATTATTATAAGTTTAATAGTGTAATAATCTTTGCTAACACAAAAACAATGGTTGATGATTTACAAACTTTCTTGTTAAAGCATGATTATAAGGCAGATGCATTACATGGTGACTTAAAACAAGCTCAACGTGATAAAGTAATGAATGCTTTTAAAGCTAAGAATTTAGAAATTTTAGTTTGTACAGATGTTGCTGCTCGTGGTATTGATGTTAAAGGTTTAGAAGCAATTATTAACTTTGACTTACCTCAAGAAGATGAGTTATATGTACATCGTATTGGTCGTACTGGTAGAGCTGGTGAAAATGGTTTATCATTATCACTTGCTACAAAGAGTGAAAGAAGAAAAGTTCATCAAATAGAACTTTATACTAGAAGTAAGATGACTGTCTCTGAAGCTCCTAGTCGTGAACAAATAGAAAATAAATTATTAGATAATTTATATGATGAAATAATGGCTAATATGGATAGAAGTATTAGACCTAACTTAAAAATTATTAATAAATTAGCTCATGAAGAATATGATCCTGCTAACATTATTAATGCCTTATTAGAAATTATCTTAAAAAATAAGCGTAAGAAATATGCTGAGTTAGAAAAGATAACATTCAACAATGATATTAGAAAAGAACATAAGCATAAAGATAGACCGTTTAGTAGAGAAGCTTCTTATAATAAAGATAAGAGAAGTAATAGAAATAAAAATCATGGTGAAACATTCTTTACTAAAGGTGAGTTTAAGAAGAAATCAAATAATAAGTCTAATCATAAGCGTAATTATAAGAAATAAGCACTCGAAAGAGTGTTTTTTTCATATTTTTAAATTATTTTGTAAAATTGCCTTGACATTTTATTTATTTGTGCAATAATATAAGTGTAGATAGCGATTAATATATAAAACATTTGAATAGTAATAAATAATAAGCGAGTTTTTATATTTTATTTAAGTTTATTATTTAACTAAATTAATACTTTATTAATATCACTAATTATCGGGGTTGCCATTAAAAGTACTAATACTAGTTATTAATTTAGTCAGTAATACGAGTTAGTAAAATGTTTTATTATTAGTGGTGGATCTGTTAGTTTTTAACTAACAAAAAACTTTAGAATATATAATCTATTATTTATATTAAAAGAAAGGAGGACAATTAGTTAGATAGATTGGTATTCTAATTACTGCATTTAATATTAGATAATAATTATCAGTAATAATATTAAAAGCTTACTTATATAATCTTTATAGTAGAAGTATTATATTAATTTATATATTATCATTAAGTAAAAACCTATTAAAGTTATAAAGAGAAGATATTAAGAATTGATAACAATAAATTAATTTCCTTAAATTTTTAAATAATACTTGATTTTTAGATGTAATTTTAGTATCATATCAAGTGAAGAAATAGTAATAAGTAATTATATTCAAGCGAGCTATCGTTGGTGTGAGGATAGTATAGATATTATTTATGAACGCGTCTTTAAAGTTTACCTTTGAAATTAGTAGAAGGTACGGGAGTGCCCGTTACAGCAATAGAGTATGTTAGTACTTGATGAGGGTGTAGTATTATTACTGCAAACTAAGGTGGCACCGCGATTGATTATTCGTCCTTAGATAAGAATTAATTTTCTTATCTAGGGACTTTTTTTATTTCATGGAGGTTTTGTTTATGATTCGGCTAGTTTTAAGTTTAATTAAATCATTTTAAAAATTTTTGGAGGATATTATGAAGAAATTTATTGGCTTATTATTAATATTATTATTTACATTTACACTTTCATCTTGTAAAGGTGAAGAACTTGATTTAGTGGACTGGACTAGTCTTAAATATGAACAAACAATAGAAGTTAATGAGAGTGATTTAGTTACTCCTGGTAAATTAAAAGTAGCTACATCGCCAGATTATGCACCATATGCATTCTTAGATATTAAACAGAAAGGTCAAAAGAGATTCCAAGGTGGAGATATCTTTTTAGCTTCATTTATAGCTCAAAAAATGGGTTTAGAATTAGAAATAGTTGAAGCAGCATTTGAAAACTGCCCTCAACAATTAGATTTAAAGAAAGCTGATATTGTATTATCAGGTATAACATTCTCTACTGAAAGAGATAAAAACTATGATTTCACTGAAATTTACTTTGAAGAAGGTGATGGTGGTCATGTTTTAGTTGTTAAAGCTGATAAGTTTGATGCTTTTAATAAAACATTAGAAGAAATAAAAGCTGAAAAAACAATGAAGATTGGTGCTCAAGATGGCTCTATTCAACAAGAATTAGTAAATTTAGAATTAGAAATGGAAACTGAAAAGTTCTCTAAAATCTCAGATGGTTTAAATTTATTAAATAAAGGTAGTTTAGATGCTATTTGTTTACCTAGAAACTCTGCTGATGATGTTTGTGCTAAAGACCCAAGCTTCGTTTATCTAACTAAATTTAGTTTTAACCCTGATACAGTAGCATTATATGAAGGTACTCGTGGCTTAATTAAACAAGGAAGTCCTTTAGTTGAAGAATTTAATGAGGCAATTGCTGAAGCAAAAGCATTATTCCCAACATGGATGGAATATGCTAGTGAATATTCACAATCATTAGCTTTAGAACAAGAAGAATTAAATAGTAACTTCTTTGTTAGAATGTATTCAATTGTTAAAAATTATGGTCTACAATTCTTAGAAGGTACTGGTATTACTTTATTATTAAGTTTAGTTACAGTACTATTTGGTACAATTATAGCTTTATTATTAGGCTTTATTAGAAGATCTCGTTTTATGGGTGTAAGAGCTCTTGGTAACGCTTATGTAGAATTCGTGCGAGGCATCCCATTATTACTACTATTATGGTTATTATATATGATATCACCTGCTAGTTGGCCAGCATATATATCAGTATCTATTGCATTATTCTTAAATAGTGGTGCTTATGTTGCCGAAATAATAAGAGCAGGACTAGAAGCTGTTGATAAAGGTCAATATGAAGCAGCTAGAACATTAGGCTTATCTAAATATCAAACTATGAAGAAAATAGTTTTACCTCAAGCTATTAAAAAGATTTTACCTGCTTTAGGTAATGAGTTTGTTACATTAATTAAAGAAACATCTTTAGCTTCAGTATTCTTTATTGGTGATTTAATGACTATTAAGAACAATATTACAGCTATAACTTACTTATCAATTGAACCATTTATTATTGTAGGTGTTATCTACTTTACATTAACATTTGGTATTTCTAAACTTATTTCATTTGCTGAAAAGAAAATGGAGGCTTAATTATGAGTATTATTGAAATTAAAAATTTATATAAAAACTATAAAAGCTTACAAGTATTAAAAGGTATTGACTTTGAAATAAATAAAGGTGAAGTAATCAGTATTATTGGTTCTTCTGGTTCTGGTAAATCTACATTATTAAGATGTATGAACTTATTAGAAATACCACAAAATGGTACTATTAAATTTAATGGTGAAACTATTTTTGATATCACTACAAATCATGAAGAAATTAGTGAATTAAATGCTAAAATAAAAGAATTAAAAGAAAATGAAGATGAAAATAAAAAGGAAATTAAACATCTACAACATATCTTAAATAAAGAAATTAAGAATCAACAAAAGATTACTAATAAAAAAGTCTACGAACTAGAAAAAACTGTAGATGATTTTAGAAAAAATGTAGGTATGGTTTTCCAACATTTTAACATCTTTGAAAATAAAACTGTTATTGAAAATATTACTTTGGCACCTATTCAACTAGGTTTAATGACTAAAGAAGAAGCAGAAAAGAAGGCTTTAGAATTATTAGATAAAGTAAATCTAAAAGATAAAGCATATAAGAGTCCTAAAGGTTTATCAGGTGGTCAAAAACAACGTTTAGCTATCGTTAGAAGTTTAGCAATGAACCCACAGGTATTATTATTCGATGAACCTACAAGTGCTCTCGACCCTGAAATGGTAAAAGAAGTATTAAATGTAATTAAAGAATTAGCTAGTCAAGGTATTACAATGGCTATAGTAACTCATGAAATGGGTTTTGCTAAAGAAGTATCTGATAAAGTAATATTTATGGATCAAGGTATCATTAAGGTTATGGGTACCCCAGAAGAAGTGTTTGATCATCCAACTGATCCAAGACTACAAGAATTCTTAAATAATGTATTATAATTAAAATTACTACCAAATGAAAATTTTGGTAGTTTTTTTTATCTAAGTATTGATTTTAATCATAAAATACTATAAAATAACACTGGTTAGCTAATGCTAACTATTAATTTTGTTTATAAGTTAGTTAATGCTAACTTTGGAGGTATTATGAGAATTATTTACTTAATATTAGGTTTTATTACTTTAGCTTTAGGATCAATTGGTATAATACTACCCGTTTTGCCTACGACTCCCTTCCTTCTACTTACTGGATTTCTATTTATGAAGGGTAGTACTAGATTCCATACTTGGTTTATAAATTCTAAAATATATAAAAAATATCTTGAGGAATTTGATAAGAATAAAGTGATGAAACTTCATACAACAATAGGAATCATAATATTAGTTGGAATAATTTTCATAATATCTATATATACAATTAATTCTTTAGCAATGAGCATTGTATTTAATGTAATACTAGCTCTTAAATGCACTTATTTTATACTGAAAGTGAAAATGATCAGTAATAATGAATACAAATTATTAAAGGAGAGTAGAAATGATTGATAAGAGATTATTAAATTATTTAGGTGATGATAAAAAGCTATTAATTAAAATAATAGTCTTTCATATATTAAACACTATAACAACAATTTCCTTAACAGCAACCTTAGTAGCAATATTATATTTTACTATAAATTATAATTTATCTAATATAATATTTTTAATTCTAGCAGTATTAGTTTTAATAATATTAAATGTTATTTTTTATAGAAAAAGTGCTCAAAACAAATATGTACTTGGTAATAGAGTTACGGCTAAAATAAGAAATGAAACATATCATAGTATTATGAATGCTTCAAGTTTAAATATGACGAGAAGTGAATTAACACAACTATCAATTGAAGGTACAGAACAATTAAGACTATATTACACTATGTTTATTCCTTCTTTTTTTACATCTATAATATCGCCTGTTATTCTATTTATAATTATTTGTTTCTTTTCACCCTTAGTAGCAACTTACTATTTATTATTAGTACCACTAATCCCTATAAGTATTATCTTAGTATCTAAATGGGCTAAGAGAGTGTTTAATAAATATTGGGGTATCTATTTAGGTTTAGGTAATTCATTTCTAGATAATATTAAAGGTTTAAAAGAAATTAGAAACTTTAATCAAAAGAAAAATAAACAAAAATCTTTAGATGAAGAATCAGAAAAGTTTAGAAAAATTACTATGAAAGTCTTAGTTATGCAATTATGTAGTATAACTATTATGGATCTAGTGGCCTTCGGTGGTGCTAGTGGTGGTATTATATTAACTTTAAAACAAATGTATGTTGGATTAAATCCTTATATTTCAATATTTATAATTATTTTAGGTGCTGAATTCTTTTTACCACTAAGAGCATTAGGTAGTGCTTTTCATGTTGCTATGAACGGTAAAACTGCAGGTAATAAGTTATTAGATTTAAAAGAAACACCATTAAGAGAATATAAATATGGAATAGATAATATTACAAATTTAAAATTAGATAATGTTACTTATAAATATGATAATGTAATAGTAGAAGATGTTAACTTAGATTTTAGCAAGGGTCTATATTCACTAGCAGGTATTTCTGGTTGTGGTAAATCTACAATTGCTAAAAGCATAGCTCGTAGAAATAATAATTATACTGGAAATATTCTTATAAATGGAATTAATATCTTAGATATTACGAGTGAAAGTTTATATAAAAAATTATGCTATATTGACAATAAATCATATATATTTAATGATTCAGTAAGAAATAATTTTAAGATGCATAAAAAAGATATAACTGATGATGAAATATATAAGTTACTAGATAAAGTTAATTTAAGTTATTTATATAAAAAGAATGGATTAGATTATATTATTAATGATTCTATGACCAACATTAGTGGTGGTGAACGTCAAAGACTGGTTTTAGCTATGTATTTAGTTAATAAATATGATTTATATATTTTTGATGAAGTTACATCTAATGTTGATAGAGAAAGTGAAGAAGTAATTATTAATATTATTAAAGAATTAAGTAAAGATAGTATTGTATTGTTAATAAGTCATAGACTATTAAATCATAAATTAGCTAATAACATTTATTTTATCGAAAATAAAATTATTAGTGAATCAGGTAATTTTCATGAATTACTTAACGTAAATGGTAGTTTTAAAAGCCTATATGATAAACAACTGGAGTTAGAATTATGAAAAGAAGTTTTATTAAATTAATAAATGGGCTTATAAAATTAATAGGTCCATTTATATATATTATTTTACTTGCTACCTTAAACGGTACCCTAGGTTTCTTATTAAGTATGAATATTACTATATTTGCAGGAATTACTATTGTAAAATTTTTAGGTTGTAATATAGTTTTATCTTATCATACTTTAGGTATAATCATCTTAGCTAGTGGTATTATGCGTGGTATCTTACGTTATGTAGAACAATATAGTAATCACTATATAGCATTTAGAATCTTACAAATATTAAGAAATAAAATATTTACTAAAGTAAGTAATATTAGTATTGAAGAATATGAAGGTAAGAGTAAAGGTGATATGGTAAATATGTTTGAAACTGATGTTGAAGCATTAGAAGTGTTCTATGCTCATACAATATCACCTGTACTTATAGCAATATTAATATCAACTATTGTAATGATATTTGTAGGTATTTACGCTTCACCAATTATTTCTCTATATTACTTTATAGCATATATTATTATTGGTTTAATTATACCTATACTATATTATAAGAATAATAAGATTAATGGTTTTAATAATAGAAAAGAATTAGCTAGTTTTAATAGTTATTATTTAGATTCTATTAATGGATATCATCAAATAAAAGGTCTAAATTTAGAAAAAGAAAGAACATTAGAAATAAATAAACGTAGTGAAAGTTTAAATGAAATCAGTGATAAGGCAGAAAATATAAATATTAGATATCATAATATAACGAATTCAATTATTATTATCTTAAATTTATGTGTTATTTTATTATCTATTATATTATATAGAACTAATATTATAACTAATCTAGATACTATAGTAGTATTTATGACTTTAACATG
>SAMEA103957793__coassemble_87_pt1 | contig 42461 bp, 34 predicted proteins | sample SAMEA103957793__metabat2_high_PE_005 | metagenome-assembled genome bin SAMEA103957793 (sample SAMEA103957793) | gut metagenome | biome: gut; material: feces | host: Canis lupus familiaris | collected 2014 | reverse complement strand
GTACAAAAGTTGGTTTAGATAATAAAGGTGCAATCACAAATTTTTTAGGTCAAAGTGACTTTAAAATAGTAACTGAGGGTGGTTCTACTGTTGATAAACAATATTTTAAGAGTAATTACTCTAATTTAGCATCACTTATTGACGCTGGTATGAAATTATCTGAGGAAATTGAAGCTGAAGGTACAGTTTTATTAAAAAATAAAAATAATGCATTACCTTTAGCTAAAAACTCAAAAGTAAGTTTGGTTGGTATTTCATCAATTGATCCGGCTTATGGTGGTCGTGGTTCTGCACAAGCTGGTCAACCATTACCTCCAGTTACTCCATTACAAGGTTTACAAAATGCTGGTTTTGAAGTAAATACTGAATTATTAGATTATTATACTGCTAATAAGAAAGAATTCCAACGTGAAGGCCGTGGTGATAGTGCCAAAATTAATGATGCAAGTTGGGATCGTTTAACTAGAGATAAACAAGTAGACAACATTACTAAACATGGTGGAACTGCTGTATTTACTATCACTCGTACAGGTGGTGAAGGTTCAGACTTTAGCAGTACTAGTACAGATGGTAAAAATGGAGATTATTTACAATTATCACCAAATGAAGAAAGTGTTTTAAAAGGTTTAAAACAATTAAAAGCAGAAGGTAAGATTGATAAAGTTGTATTATTGGTTAATGCAGCTAACCAAGTTGCTACAACTTATTTAAGTGATGAATTTGGTTTAGATGCTGCTTTATGGATTGGTTCTGTTGGTATTGCTGGTATGAATGCAGTAGGTAAAATCTTAAGTGGTGAAACTAATCCTTCTGGTCACTTATCAGATACATATTGGTATAATCATAAAGATAACCCAGTTTCTAAGAACTTCGGTGCATACGAATATTTAAATGCAGATGATTATGATTTACCTAGAGATTCATCAGGTAAGCTTGATAAGAAATATTCTACTTATGATGTATATCAAGAAGGTGTATATTTAGGATATAGATATGCAGAAACACGTTACAGTGATGTTATTACTGGGGTAGAACATGCTGGCGATTTCAAATATGATGAAGTTATAAGTCACCCATTTGGTTATGGTGATTCATATACTTCATTTGAATACTCTAATTTTAAAGTAAAAAATAATGGTAGTACTTATACTGTAAGTGTTGATGTTAAAAATACAGGTAAAGTAGCTGGTAAAGATGTTGTACAAGTTTATGTTCAAAAGCCTTATAACGAGACAGCAATTGAACGTAAAATTGAAGTACCAGCAGTAGATTTAGTTGGCTTTGAAAAGACTGAATTATTAAATCCTGGTAAGACTCAAACAGTTAAAGTTGAAGTAGATGCTAAAAACTTTACAGTTTATGATTCAGAAGTTGCTCAAACTTATATCATTAACGGTGGTGATTATTATTTAACTGCAGCATCTGATTCACATAATGCTATTAATAATATATTAGCTGAACAAGGTTATGCTAATAAAATTAATGGAAAAGGTAGTGCTGACTTTGCGGATAAGATTTCTTTAAAATATGACGATAAAACTTATGCTGTTTCAAAAGCTACTGGCGCACAAATAACAAATTTATTTGATGATGCAGATATTAATAAATATTATGGTGCAGAAGATAATAAGGTTGATTATTTATCAAGAAATAACTGGACAGGAACATTACCTACTACAAATGTTAAATTAACAATGACTGGTGATATTGAATATGACTTATTATCACAAGATGATTTATCAGTAATTAAATCTAGTGATCGTGAATATCCGACATATGGTAAAAATTCTGGTTTAACATTACCAAATATGATGAAAGATGACCAAGGTAATCCAATTCCTTATGATTCAGAATTATGGGATACTTTCCTTGATCAATTAACTTGGGATCAAACAGTTAAATTAATTGGTTCAGGCTTACGTAAAACTGTTGCATTACCTGAGCTTACAAAACCAGGTACATTAGATCACAATGGTCCTGCAGGTTTAACAGAACCTTATGGTAAGAACCCAGTAGGTTTAGCTGCAATTAATAATGACCCTGATAAAGATAAAACTGCTCCTTATTATCCTTGTGCTGGTATTTTAGCAGCAACATTTAATAAGGAATTAGCTAAGAAGTTTGGTGATATGTTAGGCGAAGATGCTTTATGGGCAGGTTATAATGGTTTATATGGTATTGCTGTAAATACTCATAGATCTGCTTATGAAGGTCGTGCTTATGAATACTTCTCAGAAGATCCTTTCTTAGCAGGTACTATGGCTACTGAAGAAGTTAAGGCTTTACAAGCTCATGGTTGTAATGCTTATATTAAACACTTTGCTTTAAATGAACAAGAATCACAACGTAACGGTGTTCAAATTTGGGTAAATGAACAAACATTACGTGAAATTTACTTAAGACCATTTGAACTTTGTGTTGTTGAAGGTAATGCAATGAACGCAATGGCTTCATTCACACGTATCGGTACACAATATAATCCAGCTTGTCATGCTTTAATGACAGACTTCTTACGTGGTGAATTAGGTATGAAAGGTTTTGTTGTAACAGATATGTTCTCTATCGGTTATAAAGAATATCATATGCCTACATTTATCATGGCTGGTTGTGACTTACCAGATGGTGATGATATTACTGGTATTTATGATCAATTTAAAGAAGGTTATGCTGATTTAGCATGGGCTATGAGAGAAAGTGCAAAACACGTTTTATATGCAACCGCTCATAGTAACGCAATGAATGGTTTTGATTCATCAACTAAAGTTTACTCTGTAACTCCTGGTTGGATTAAAACAGTATACGGCGTAGATATTACATTAGGTGTTTTATGGTTAGGTGTTATTGGATCTGCTATTTACTTTAATGTAAGAGATAAAAAATCAAAGAAAGAACAAGAATAATAGAGGGGAGTTATTAGTATGAAAAAGAAATTAGGAATTGCTGCTATTACATTATTAACAGCGTGTAGTTTAGTTGCTTGTAAGCCTAGTAGTAGACCTACAACTAATAAACCATCTGGTGATAGACCTTCTGATCAAGTAGAAGAGATAGTAGTACAACCTGGTACATTTAAATTTGAAGGTAAGACAACAATTAAGAATGTTGAATATAAATGTGAATTACACTGTTATGAAGATAAGACTTTTAACTTATATGTACTAAATGAAAATAAAGTGTATAGTGGTACTTATAGTTTCACTGATGGAATAGGTTACAAGTTTATATTTGGTGATAGTGCGGTAGTTGACTCTGTATGGAATGCTGAAACAAAATCGCATGAAGTTACATATAAGATTCGTTTAGGTAGAAAAGGTTCTGGAAACGTAACGGTATCTTTAAAAGATGATAAGTTTGTTCAAAAGGTAAATACTGCATTTGATGATTTTGCTGAAAAAGCAAACTTCCACTTTGATCAAGTAATGAATGGATTCCATATTGTTTTAGACTTAAAATTAGAAAAAGATGGTACTTATACTACTAAATCTAATAATGAAGCTGCAAGTGTATATGGTGGTACTTATAAGATTGAAAATAACGTGTTAACATTAACTGAAATGAAAGATAATGCTCCTTCTGGAGAAGTTTATACTTCTACTTATGATCCAGTAACAAGTACTTATACATTACCAGGAAATATTTATGTATTTGGTAAAGCTATGAGTGTATCATATACTTACTGTACTCGTAATTTAGGAACATTAACAGGTTCTACAGATGTTATGGGTAAACCTGGACACATTGAAGTTAAGATTTTAGATGATAAAAATGCATTATTTGACTTCACATGGGGTGATGGTGGAACACAATTTGATAAGATGTTTGATAAAGAAGCAACTTATGTTGTTCGTGGTAATGAATATGTATTTACTGTAGGATCAGATAAATTTATTACTAAATATGATAGAGTAACAGGTGAACATACATTAGAGTTTACTTTAAAAGGTCAATCTTCTTTTGACTATTTATTAAAAGGCAAGTTACCTGGCTTTGGTTTAATTGGTCACGGTGGCCAAGGTATGCTAGAGTCTGACTTTAGTCTAGATATCCTAGGTAAAAACGAAGCCGGTGGGCAAGAAGTAGTTATTAGAGCTATTACTGGTGATCAGTCTAAGAACGGTTCTTATCAAGAAGATGGATCATATAAGATGGGCTTTATGGATAAGAAAGGTATTCTAAAAGTTGCTGAAGATGGATCATTAAGTATTACTGTTGGTGATAAAGTATATAATTTATCATTTGATGATAAGACTGGTATTTATTCTTTCGATTATGAATTAGTTGGACAAGAAGGCACAATTAATGCTACATTAACAGGATCTATTTGGAAATGATTAAAATTTAAGAGTTTATGGTAGAATAAATTGTTCTACCATAAACAATATAATATGAAGGAGAAAGAAAATGAAATTACCATTTAATGTTGATTTAAATGACAAAGTAGTTGTAGTTACTGGTGCTGGTGGTATTATTTGTTCACATTTAGCAGAAGCAGTAGCTATGTGTGGTGCTAAAGTATGTCTACTAGATTTAAATGAAGAAGCCGCACAAAATGCAGCTAAACAAATAGCAGACAAGGGATATGTTGCAAAAGGATATAAGGCAAATGTATTAAGCAAAGAATCTTTAGAAGAATGTCATAAATTAATTCTTAAAGATTTTGGTCAAGTGGATATTTTAATCAATGGTGCAGGTGGTAATAATCCTCGTGCAACTACTGATAATGAATATGCTGAATTGGATGATGTTAAAAAAGATATTAAAACATTCTTTGATTTAGATCAAAGTGGTGTAGAGTTTGTATTTAATTTAAATTTCATTGGAACTTTATTACCTACTCAAGTATTTGCTAAAGATATGATTGGTAAGAAAGGTTGTTCAATTTTAAATATTTCATCAATGAACGCCTATACACCATTAACTAAGATTCCTGCATATAGTGGTGCTAAAGCTGCTATTAGTAACTTTACTGAATGGTTAGCAGTACACTTCAGTCATGTGGGTATTAGATGTAATGCGATTGCACCAGGTTTCTTCTCAACAATGCAAAATGCTAAATTACTATGGAATGCTGATGGTACACCTACAGCACGTACAGGTAAGATTTTAGCTGCAACACCTATGGGTAGATTTGGTGAAATTGATGAATTAGTAGGTGCTACATTATTCTTATTAAGTGAAGAAGCAGCAAGCTTTGTTACTGGTATTTGTATACCTATTGATGGTGGGTTCTCATCATATTCAGGTGTATAAAATATAAATTTAATTAACGGAGATTAGAAAATGAAGTTAACTTTTAGATGGTATGGGGAAACTGATTCAATTCCTCTAGAATATCTAAGACAAATTCCTAATCTAAGTGGTGTTGTTACTGCCGTATATGATGTACCTGTTGGTGAAGTTTGGCCAAGAGAATCATTACAAAAGTTAAAAGCATTATGTGATAAACATAACTTAGAAATGGATGTCATTGAATCTATACCTGTTCACGAAGATATAAAAATGGGTAAACCTACTCGTGACAGATATATTGCAAATTACATTGAAAATATTAAAAGGGTAGCCGAAGTTGGTGTTAAATGTGTATGTTACAACTTCATGCCTGTATTTGACTGGTTACGTACAGAAATGTACCATAAGAATGAAGATGGTTCTACATCATTAGCTTATTCTTATGAAGATTTCCAAAAAGTTGATCCAAAGAATCTACATTTACCTGGTTGGGATGAAAGTTACTCTCAAGATGAATTACAATCTTTATTAGCTGAATATAAAAATATTAGTCATGAAGACTTATTTAATAATTTAGTATATTTCTTAGAAAGAGTAATACCTATTTGTGATCAAGTTGATGTAAAAATGGCGATTCATCCAGATGATCCACCTTGGGATATTTTTGGCTTACCTCGTATTATTTCTAATGAACAAGATTTAGATAAAATGTTTGCTGCAGTACCTTCAAAGAACAATGGCCTAACATTATGTACAGGTTCATTTGGTGCTGGTAGAAAGAACGATTTAGTTCATATGGCAGAAAAATATACAAAAGAAGGTAGAGTTCACTTTGTACATTTAAGAAATGTTAAATGGACTGATGAATTTGACTCATTCTGTGAGGTTGGTCATTATTCAAAAGCTGGTAGTCTTGATATGGCTGCTATCGTAGAAATGTTAGTAAATAATGGATTTGATGGTTATGTAAGACCTGACCATGGTAGAAATATTTTTGGTGAAGATGCTAAACCTGGATATGGTTTATTTGATAGAGCATTAGGTTGTGCATATATCAATGGTTTATTTGAAGCTTTTACAAAAGTAAAGAAATAGGTAGGTATTTATTATGAAATCATTTTTTGGTGATGAAGTATTACTAAATACTGAAGAAGCTGTTAAAGTTTATAAGCATATAAAAGATTTACCAATAATCGATTATCATTGTCACTTAAGCCAAAAGGCTATAAGTGACAACCCACTACTAGATGATTTAGCAACTCTTTGGTTAGGAGCTGATCACTACAAGTGGCGTGTGATGCGTTTATGTGGTGTAGATGAATACTATATTACAGGTGATGCACCAATCTATGATAAATTTGTTAAGTTTTGTGAAATTATGCCTAAATTAATTGGTGGACCTGTTTACTATTGGGCTCATTTTGAATTAAAACAAATCTTCGGTATCAATTTAGAAATCAATAAAGTTAATGCTAAAGAAATTTATGATTTAGCAAATTCAAAACTAAAAGATATGCATGTTCGTGATTTATTAAAGCACTTTGGTGTTAAATATATTGCTACAACAGATGATCCAGTAGATACACTTGAATATAATGGTCTATATGATGGGATCACAGTGTCTCCTACATTTAGAGGTGACAAATTATTAACTCTAGATAGTGATTATCTTGATATATTAGCTAATGTAACTGGTATTTCTACCAAAACTTTAGATGGTTTTAAAGAAGCAGTTATTAGTAGATTAGACTATTTTGTTAATAAGAATTGTCGTATTGTAGATTTAGGTTTTGAAAATTTCCCATCAGAAATATTTACTTTAGATAAAGCAAATATTGCCTATAGTAATCTAAGTAGTATTGATAGTGATACTAAAGATGGCTTAGTTGGTCATATCTTTAATTTCTTATTAAGAGAATTTAAGAAAAGAGATATGTTAGTACAATTACACTTTGCTGTCAAACGTAATATTAACACACCAATGTTTAATAAAGTTGGTCGTGATGCTGGATTTGATGTTATGAGTAAAGAAATTAATTTAGATAATTTAATTCTTTTATTAGATTCATTAAGTGATGAAGAAAGACCAAGAATAGTACTATATACTTTAAATCCTAACACTATCTGTCCACTTAGCTGTATTAGTGGTGCTTATCGTAATGTTTTAATAGGTGCTGCATGGTGGTTTAATGATACAGTATTAGGTATTAAGAATAACTTAGAATTAATAAGTGAATATGCTGTATTAGGTACAAATTTAGGTATGTTAACAGATTCAAGAAGTTTCTCAAGTTATTCACGTTTTGATTTCTTTAGAAGAATCTTAGCCGATTTTATTGGTAATAAAGTTAATAAAGGTGAATATTCTTTAGAAAGTGCTTATAAACTAGCTGAAGATATTTGTTACAATAATATTTCAAATATATTAGGAGTTAATTAATATGAATATCTTAGAACAAATTAAAAATTATAAATTAGTACCAGTAGTGGTATTAAATAAAGTTGAAGATGCATTACCAACAATGGAAGCATTAGTTAAAGGTGGTTTACCAGTAGCTGAAGTATGCTTTAGAACTGAAGCTGCTAGAGAATCTATTGAAATAATCGTTAAAAATTATCCAGATGCTTTAGTAGGGGCTGGTACTGTAATTAATAAAGAACAATGTGAGGATGCAATTAAAGCTGGTGCTAAATTTATTGTTTCACCAGGTTTAAGTGAAGAAGTTAATGAAGTATGTGTAAAACATAATATTCCTTATTTACCAGGTGTTGTAACTCCTACAGAAATAATGAAAGCTATAAGTTTAGGAATTACTACATTAAAATTCTTCCCAGCATCTAACTTTGGTGGATTAAAGACTATTAAAGCCTTATGTAGTGCATTCCCTCAAATTAAGATTATGCCTACAGGTGGCGTAAGTGAAGATAATGTATTAGAATTCTTATCATTTGACAAAATTATTGCTTGTGGCGGTAGTTGGATGATGAAGGGTTCTTTTGAAGAAATTGAAGCAAAAACAGCAAGTGCTGTACGTTTAGTTAGAGGTGAATAAGATGAAAGTAGTTTGTTTTGGTGAATTAATGTTAAGATTAGCACCTAATGGATACTATCGTTTCTTCCAAAATGATCAAATGCAAGCAACATTTGGTGGTGGTGAAGCTAACGTAGCAGTATCTTTAGCTAACTATGGTTTAGATAGTTCATATGTAACAAAATTACCTACACATGCTATTGGTCAAGCTGCTGTAAACTCTTTACGTTATTTTGGCGTTGATACTAAAGATATCGTAAGAGGCGGAGATAGAGTAGGTATTTATTATTTAGAAAAAGGTGCTTCACAACGTTCAAGTGTATGTATTTATGATCGTGCAAATAGTGCAATAGCTTTGGCTAAAAGAGAAGATTTTAGCTGGAAAGAAATTTTAAAAGGTGCAGATTGGTTCCACTTTACTGGTATTACACCAGCATTAGGTGAAAATGTTGCCCAAATTACTTTAGACGCTTTAAAGGTATGTAAAGAAATGGGTATAACTGTATCTTGTGATTTAAATTATCGTTCTAAATTATGGTCAAAAGAAGAAGCTAATAAGACTATGAGTGAGTTATGTAAATATGTTAATGTTTGTATAGCTAATGAAGAAGATGCTAAAGATGTATTTGGTATTGAGGCAGATAATACAGATATAACTGGTGGTAAATTAAATCATGAAGGTTACAAAGAAGTAGCAGAAAAATTAGTAGAAAGATTTAATTTTAAAGCAGTTGCGATAACATTAAGAACATCTATTACTGCTAATGATAATGACTGGGCAGCAATGTTATATAAAGATAATGAATTCTCATTCTCTAGAACACATCATTTACATATTGTTGACCGTGTAGGTGGTGGTGATAGCTTCGGTGGTGGTTTAATTTATGCATTATTAAATAATTATTCTAACCAAGATGCTATCGAATTTGCTGTTGCAGCAAGTGCATTAAAACATTCAGTAGAAGGAGACTACAATAGAGTTACTGTTGATGAAGTTAAGAAGTTAGCTTCTGGTAATGGTAGTGGACGTGTAAGTCGATAATAATTTTTGTATAATATAAGATCCTGTGATTTTTCACAGGATTTTATCTTGCTATAGTGGGTTATTAAATGTATAATTTAAAAGTCGCTATAAGGGGGATTATATGGCTAAAATTATAATTACAAGTTTATTGTTAGGTATTGCGTTAGCAATGGATGCTTGTGCCGCTTCTATGACTAATGGTATGAAAGAACCTAAAATGAATTATAAAAAAATAATAACTATAGGATTACTATTTGGAATATTTCAAGGCCTCATGCCACTTATAGGTTACCTATTAGGAAGTGTTATACTTAGTAAAATAGAATGGATTATTCCATATGTTGCACTAGTATTATTATTGCTTATGGGTATAAAAATGATTGTTGAAACTTTTAAATCTAATGAAGATGATTCTAGAATTGTAACTTACAAATTACTATTTATACAAGCTATAGCAACTTCAATAGATGCACTAACAGTCGGTTTTTCAATTGCTAATTATAAATTAAACGAAGCTTTAATTACTGTACTTGTTATAGCTTTAATAACATTTGTAATTTCAATTTGTGGAGTTTATATTGGCAAGCTATTTGGCAATAAGCTAGGCAAAAAAGCAGAAATAATAGGTGGTATTATTCTTATACTTATAGGTTTAGAAATATTTATAAGCGGAGTTTTCTTATAATAATAATTCTTATATATATAGTTTTAACAAGTGGAGTGATTTTTATCACTCCTTAATTTTTATTATATAGTAAACAATTATTAATAAATGTATATAAATATATAACTTTAAGTAATTATAATTGTAAATAAATTGTAAAACTAAATGTATATTGTTTGACAAAAAGTCAATATATATGTATTATATGGTTGAATTTAAAATGTGGAGGTAATATTTATGGACTTGTATAGTAGTAAGAAAAAATTAAACAATATTATTTTCATACATGGTATAAAAACTTTTAGCAAATAAAAGTATTTTTATTGTGCACAATCTGCTACCATGATGGTAGCTTTTTTTATTGAAAGGGGTGAATAGTGTATGAGTATAGACAGTACGAGGCAAAATGAAAGATTAGAGCCTGACAGTAAAATTAAATATTATATGGTGTATACTTATACACTTGAGTCTTAGGTTTTAATCTTTTGGCCTGATTCATTTTAAGAAATAGGAGGTAAAGTAAAAATGAAAAAGGTAAAAGATAAAAGAAGAAATATTTATGATGAAGCATTAATTTATGCAGCAATGAACGACATTAATGAAGTATTAGCTAAATATGAAAGTAGCCTAGAAGGTTTAACTGATGCTTTAGTCTTAGAAAATAGATCAAAATATGGTACTAACCTATTAAAAACAAGAAAAAGAAGTAATATATTAAAAAGAATATTAGAATCATATTTTAATCCATTTACTTTAATTTTAATAGCTTTAGCTATTGTAAGTTTATTTACTGATGTAATATTTAGTGAAGAAAAAAGCTATGTAACAATAATTATAATTGTTACAATGGTTTTTATTAGTGGAACATTAAAATTTTTCCAAGATAATAAAAGTGCTAAGGCAGCATCAAAACTAGCAAAAATGATTTCAACTACTACAAATGTTAAACGTAATAATGTTAATTATGAAATAGACTTCAAGAATGTAGTATGTGGTGATTTAATTAATCTAAGTGCTGGTGACATGGTACCAGCAGATATGCGCATTATCAGTGCTAAGGATCTATTTATTTCGGAATCATCGCTTACTGGTGAAAGTGAACCTTGCGAAAAAAATAGTAATGTTGATACTGAAAAAAGGATGGTCACATCTTACACTAATTTAGCATTTATGGGGACTAATGTGATTAGTGGTAGTGGTGTTGGTGTTGTCATTAATAATGGTAATAATACAGTAGTTGGTAATATTGTCCAAGATTTAGATCAAAAACCACCCAAAACAACATTTGAATTAGGTATTAAAAAAGTTAGTCTATTATTAATTAGATTTATGATCGTTATGGTACCATTTGTATTTATTATAAATGGTGTAACAAAACATGATTGGTTAGAAGCATTATTATTTGCTGTAAGTATTGCTGTTGGTTTAACACCTGAGATGTTACCAATGATTGTAACAACTAATTTAGCTAAAGGCTCGCTTGAAATGAGTAAGAAGAATGTAATAGTTAAAAATCTTAATTCAATTCAAAATTTAGGAGCTATTGATATATTATGTACTGATAAGACTGGTACATTAACTTTAGATAATGTAATATTAGAACGTCACATGGATGTTTTAGGTCATGATGATGACAGAGTATTAAGACATGCATACTTAAATAGTTATTATCAAACAGGCTTGAAAAATCTAATTGATATTGCCATAATTGATAGATTTAATGAAATATTTGGCACAAACTTTGATAATAAGTACAACAAGGTTGATGAGATACCTTTTGATTTTAACCGTAGACGTATGAGTGTTGTTATTAGTGATAACACTGGTAAAAAACAACTAATTACTAAGGGTGCAGTAGAAGAAATGTTAAATATTTCAAAATATGTAGAATATAATGGAAAAGTAGAATTATTAAATGACGAGTTAAGAGCATTGGTTTTAAAACAAACTGATAATCTAAATGATGAAGGTTATCGCGTTATAGCTGTAAGTCAAAAAAATGTTACTGATTTAAAAACATTCTCAGCTACTGATGAATCAGAAATGGTCTTAATTGGTTACTTAGCACTACTTGATCCACCAAAACCATCAAGTAAATCTGCTATTAAAGCACTAAATGACTATGGTGTAAGTGTTAAGATATTAACAGGTGATAATGAAAAAGTAACTAAATGTGTATGTAAAAAAGTAGGCATTAATGTTACTGATATCTTACTAGGGAATGAAATAGAAACTATGACTGATGAGGAGTTAGGTAAAAGAGCATTAGAAGTAAATGTATTTGCTAAAGTAAGTCCTAGTCAAAAAGCTAGAATAATTAGAGTATTAAGAGCAAGTGGTCATTCTGTGGGTTATACAGGTGATGGTATTAATGATTGTAATGCTATGAATGAGGCAGATGTTAGTATTAGTGTAGATAGTGCAGTAGATATTGCTAAAGAAACTGCAAGCGTAATATTGTTAGAAAAAGATTTAAATGTTATTAAAGATGGTATTGTATTAGGTCGTAAAACATATGCTAATACTATTAAATATATTAAGATGACTGCATCTAGTAACTTTGGTAATATGTTCTCAGTCTTAGTAGCAAGTGCATTCTTACCATTTTTACCAATGATGAGTATTCAATTAATATTATTAAATTTAATATATGATATTTCATGTATAGCTATACCATTTGATAATGTAGATGAAGATTATATTTTAAAACCTAAAAAATGGGATGCTAGTAGTTTAAAGAGATTTATGTTCTTTTTCGGACCTATTAGTTCAATATTTGATATTGTAACTTTCTTAGTAATGTTTTTCGTGATTGCCCCATTTATGGTAGGTGTAAATTTCAATGAAATTACAGATTTTAATCAAAAAATGTTATTTATTTCAATATTTCAAACAGGCTGGTTTATAGAATCAATGTGGACACAAACACTTGTAATACATATGATAAGAACACCTAAACTTCCATTTATTGAATCTAGAGCTAGCACCCCTGTAACACTACTAACTTTTGCTGGTATTATATTATTAACTGTAATTCCATTTACACCAATAGCTAAATATTTAGGACTAACTAGTTTAGGAAATATTTATTTTATCTTTTTAACAATTGTAGTTATATTATATATACTGCTAGTTACAGTTTTGAAAAACTTATACGTAAAAAAGTATAAAGAATTATTATAAATGATTTAAATGATACTATAAAATAAACAGTAGCTATATAATTTATAGATTATATCTAATATTTTATAGTATCATTATCTTTTTATGCATCTTTTATAACAATTAAAGATATTAGTGCTATAATATATCTAGAGTGATATAGTTTACAAAATTTAATATTAGTGGAGGATATTATGGAAGTATTATATAAAATATTATTTGTATTTATGCTATTTTCTTTATTAGGTTATATTTTAGAACTATTTTTTAGAAGATATGTATCACAAAAGAAGTGGGTTAATCCAGGATTCTTGAATGGCCCATATTTACCAATATACGGATTTGGTGCATCCCTAATGTATGTATTAATTTATTATATAGAACCACTACGTAATAATTTAAATAATGATATAGTCTATAGCATTATTATAATTTTATTAATAGGAATTGGTATGACACTTATTGAACTAATTGGTGGTTTAATATTTATAAAAGGTATGCACATAAGATTGTGGGATTATTCTAATAGATGGGGGAATTTTGAGGGATTGATTTGTCCTTTATTCTCATTAATATGGACTATAATAGGTGCATTATTTTATTTCTTTATATATAAATATTTAGATATAGCAGTTAATTTTTTAGCTACAAAGTCATATTATATTTTAATACTAGGCTTACTCTATGGTGTATTTATTACTGACTTTGGTTATTCTCTACATTTAGCTACTAAAATCAAAGAGTTCGCTAAAACTAATGAAGTTGTGCTTCATTTTGAACAGTTAAAGATTAATATTAGAGAATACTTAAAAGATAAGAAAGAAAAATCTAATTTTATGTTGCCTTTAAACAACTTTTACAGTGTTAAAGAAAGAATTGCTGAGAGTATTAGAATTAATAAAGAAAATTTTGAAGAATTTAAGAAAAAACATAAAAAATAAAAGAAGGTGCTATTTTGAGCAAAAAGAATTTTATAGGTAAAGTATCATTATTTATTCATGGCGAACTAATGGTATTTGGTTTTATACTTTTATTACAATTTGTACCTGCTCATGAACATTTAGTGGGATTTATATTTACGCTTATAGCAATGCATTTAGGTATTGTATCATTTATATTAAGTAAGAAACTATTTAAAACAGATCTTAAGTTAACTAAATATTATGTAATTGAATATATTATGTTAGGTTGTTATTTACCACTTTTATTTATGGCAATCTTTAAAGTACCAATTGAAGCAAATCTTAAATTATGGATTGTTGTTGGTATAACAATCGTAGTAACGATTATTAGTACTATTAATGATTATTTCTTTATAAAAAAAATAAGTATAAATTGATAGAGATAAAAATAATGGAGAAAAGTTATTTTCTCCATTAATTTTTTTTAGGCGCAAGTATAAGTTCTAAACTTACATTGTCATAGGTAGACTTAATTAAATTGTCTAGTTTATTAAGTGCTTCATTAAACTTATATGTATCTAGATATTGTCCATCATATGATATATATATACCAATCCATAGATGTCTTCCTGTTTTAGTAATATCATAGAATATTGGTTTATAGTTATATTCTTCTAATATAGGTGTCGATATTTCTTTTATATCATCTATCATTTTACGATCTGGTGAGAATAGACATACATCTTTAAGTGATTTAATTAGTACTTTTATACTTTCAGGTAACATTAATACCATAACTATTATTGTAATAATTTGGTCAAAGTAAGGAACTAAATAGCTTATACCTGTATTTTCTAATAAAGAAGAAGTAATAAAAGCAATAGACATACCTAAACTATAAAAAACATCTAGTTTCCATCCTAATACTTCTGTATGAATAGTTGGTGAATCTATTGAATTATTTAATCTTTTTAATATTAAAAAGATAATTAAACTAGCAAGGCCTAAGGCTAGCTGAAATATTGACACTACTTTATTATTTATATGGTTGCCACCATTAACCATGGTATCTATTACGTCAGCAAGCATAGACATACTTACAGATAACATCATAACTGCTTTAATAACTACGAATACTGTTTCTACTTGGTAGTATCCATATGGATGTTCTTCATTAATCTTTTTATAAAATAATGGTGTAATAAAGATAAGTAGTGCTATAAAAACTAGCTCACTTATATCATATAAGGCATCTGTAAGAGTAGATTGACTATGGCTATATACAGCAAATAATAATTCTGCTATTGCAAATGCTAAACCTGAAAAAAATGATATTCTTAAAATTCTTTTTTCTTTTATTTCCGTGCTCATAAATACCTCTTTATTATATTATATCACTATTTAGGCTAAAACATTATGGGAAATTATGTTATCTTATATTAGTATATGTTTTTAACATAGTAAAAAAATAACGGTTCTATTAATAATTATGTTATTAAACTTTATCAATAATAAATTTACATATTTTATCAAGGATTAATTAAAAAACATCTTTACAAAGTCATAAATTGAATTTATACTATTTTTATAATACTAGACAAAAATCAAGAAATATGCTAAAATATTAGTGTCAAGGAAGGTGAAAAACATGAAGTATGAGCAGAAAGCTCTTTACTGGGGTGTAGGAATTAATATCTTCTCGTCCGTACTTGGCATAGCATTTTTCGCAATTACAAAAAGCCAAACGCTTTTTCTAGATGCTTTTATCTCATTAATTCTATGTATATCAACAATTGTATCATTAGTAGTAGTACGTGTTGTTAATAAGAAGGTCACTGAAAAGTATCCACTTGGCCGCTATGCAATTGAGAATTTGTTTTTAATCTTTAGAGCGATTTTAATGATGGGTATAATTATATATACCTTAATTGAAGGAAGCTATACCATTTATCAGTTTTATAATGGTATTCCTGTTGATGTAGATATCAACTACGTAACAATGCTTGTTTATTGTGCTTTAATGGTAGGATCATGTTTTGCTATCACGGTGACATATACACACTTCAATAGGAAGTTAGATGTACCTAGCGAAATTATAAAACTAGAGATTACATCATCTTTATATGATGGTTTAGTAACATTATTTGCTACTGCATCATTACTAATTTTTACTTATGTACCATTGTTACAATCAATATCACCAATAGGTGATAGTATTGTAGTAATTGTACTATCAATCGCATACTTAAATATACCAATCAAAGAATTAATTAAACAAATTAAAATTTTAACAGATAAACGTGAGAATCAGGATATCGAGAAGAAGATTAATGATTATATGAAAAATGAATTTGATGATTTCGATATTTACGACATTTACTGTGCTTATTCAGGTGGTGTTGTATCTTTATACGTTTGTCTATTCCCAACAGAAGATATTAAATCTAGTGAACTTAGAGCACGCTTTTTAGTAATACACGGAAAACTACAAGAGCTTTTCCCGGATTCTAAAATTATGTTATTACTTAGCAAATCTAAATTACACTCTATTTAAGATGAAAAGGTCTAGCAATTGCTAGACCTATTTTATTTATAGATATATTTAATTTCTATTAAAATTGTTTCTAAAGGAGCCACAGTAGCATCTATTTGTAACTTATTATCAACACTTTCCATTGTAGAATAATTAAACTCAATATTACTTAGATTCTTTAAGGTGCTAATTTCTTTTGGTTCTAATAAATTCTTAGCTCCCATAGCCAACCATTTATCATAAGAAGATCCACTTTCCTCAGATATTTTATATCTAGTTATTTCAAATGATCCTTTTTTTACATTTATTAAATTAAGATGAAACAAAATATTTGAAGAAATAGGAAAACAATTATATCTATTTAAATTGCTAAGTTCAAAGTATTCACCTTCAGCAAACATAGAAGAATAGTGATTATAATTATTTAATAGTATAGTTATAGTTTTATTGTTATTAGCAATAATATAATTTTTACCTTTTTGTATTAGTTCTTTTCCTAATTTTGACATAAGAGTATAAGCACTATAAGATGCTTTTTTTATACCACTATAGGTTAACATACCATTTTCTCCATGAAATGGATTAGGTTCATTTAAGTTAATTAAATATGAATCTTGTAGTTTATCTTTAGAATAACCGATTAAATCTTCGCAAGAATCTATATAGTTTTTTATAATATAGCTTGATCCATATAAAGTATCATTTAATAGACTATTTTTAGAGAAAGAAACTCCTTGAAGACAAATTTTATTTTTAACATAACCATTATTTTTCTTTAAATAAGTAATTAGATTTTCGATATCATCTTTATCTTTTATAATATCTTTATTTGAAATATTACTATACTTAATAGGAATGAAATCATAACTAACATTATATTGTTTAACACGTTTTAAAAATTCAAAATAAGTATTGTTATAAATTTCATCTAAAGTAAACAATGGTAATCCATATTTAAGTTGAGGTAGCTTTTGTTTATAAACATTCACTAATTTTAGATATATATCAAAAAATTGATTATTTAGAGTAAAATTTTGTTTTTTATTAGTGTTATTACTAATAGAAAAACAAATCATCATATCTTTTGTTTGTTGATAGAAGTGCTCATATATATAATTTAATACTTCAAGCATTACATCATAAAATTGATCAATAGTTAATACAGAATCATCATATTCAAAAATCAAGTAAGGTAATGCTTCTAATGCTAATGTTTTTTCTATCATTTTATATAGATATAAAAAGTTAACTATCGGCTTACCATTATTATCTTGTGTTAATATATAAGTCTTACGTGCAAATATATTAGGAATTAAAACATATTTATAATTAAAATCAAACTTAGTTTCTTTTAAAGCCTTATATGAATCTTCGGTGAATAAATCACCTGCCCCATTTAACTCAATAATATCACTACCTCTAAAAGATAAAATACTTTTAGGGGCTTTTGTATTTATATCAAGAATAACTTCTGTATTTCTAGATTTACTTTTACGATAGTTTTTAGCATATCCTTGTTCGTTATATTCTGCTAAGATATGGTCTAACGCATTTTTCTTCAATATTTTAGGATCTATATCTAAAAAATTCTTTTTAGTATTAGTATAGATTTGTCTATATTGGGTAGGACTTTGGTTCTTTAGTTTTTTAAATGCTCTTACATAGCTTCTAGCATTTTCAAAACCGTGTTCTAGACTTATTTCTTCAATAGTTTTATTAGTTAATAATAAAGAATTTAAAGAATAATTAACTCTTATATAATCATATATTTCAATAAAAGTATAACCAGTAATACTTTTGAAGAGTCTAGATAAATAAGAAGGAGTATAATTAAATTTTTCACAAATATATGATAAAGAAATGCATTCACTATAATGATCGTTTAACCATGAACCAATGGTAGTTAAAGTATTGTATGCATCATTTATCTTATAGTTAGATTGTTTTATTATTGAAAAACCATTCATAAGTTGTGCAAAAAATGAGAATGAGATGGCTCTATTAGTATAAATAGAGTTAACATTTTCCATAGTATTATATTTAATAATAGAATAAATTAAATATCTTAATTGATCATATCTTTCATCATCTTCATTAATCATACTATTAAGATTAAACTCTGTTTGTTCTATTTCGTCATTCGTTAAGCCAAATGACTTCAAGTCTAATAATACTGATATTAAAGTTGCTTCATTTACAGTTTCTAGGTTATGAAAGGTATTTTTATTTACAATTACCATATCATTGTCTTTCATATAATATTTTTCTTCACCTATATATAGGTCACATTGTCCCTCTAACATTAATATAAGTTCAGGGTTTGTATGCATATGATGGAAAATAGTATCGAATTTTACTATTGATACAGTCATTGGTATTTTAGAATCTATATTAGTAATAAATACTTCTTGCTTCATATATTTGTATCACCTCATACTAATTATAATAATAAAAGTGTTATCAGTCAAATAAAATAGTGCACTTTTTTGATATTACTTAAATTTATTTAAAAATATTCAGTGTAAAATATGACAAAAAAGTGTAGTTATTACGATAATTTAGGTTGTTAAAATCGTTTTCATGAATTTGTATAATTTAAATATACTAAGAGAGGAACGGATACAATGAAAGAACCAATTTTTAAAGCCACTCACATTGTTAAGACTTTTGGTCCTACTATTGCACTTAATGACGTAGATATTACAGTATATCCAGGTGAAATTAGAGGATTCATTGGTGAAAATGGTAGTGGTAAATCTACTATGAGTCAGATTATGACTGGTATTTATACTAGAAATAGCGGTACTATGGTTTTTAAAGATGAAGAATGGGAACCTAAATCAATGATGGATGCCTTAAATAGAGGTATTGGTATTGCAGTACAAGAAAACGGTACTATTTCTGGTGATAGTGTTGCAGAGAATATTTTCCTTTGCGAGCTAGATAAATTTAGTGGTGTAAATTATTTTGAAAAAGAGAGAATTGTTTCATTATCAAAATACTTTGATTTAAACACAAATGCTTTTGATGAGATTGTAGCTGAGTTTAATAGTTTAGCTAATAAAGGAAAAGAAGAATTCAAAAATTATTCTCTAAAAATTAAAGCGGAAGTTAAGAGATTATTAGTTGAATTAAAATTAAAGAAAAAAATTTATATTGAAAAAGAAAACGCTTCTTATAATGAAAAGGTTGATGCTTTATATCTAAATACTAATAAGAAATTAGAAGAAAGCATTAAAGAAATTGAAGCAAGTAACTTAGGTGATGCTAGTAAACAAAAGACAGCTAACTATCGTAAGAGTTTATTAAAGAAAGAAATCAATAAAAATTTATCATTTATTGACTTAGAACATCAAATGAATTTAGAAGCAATAAATAGTGATTCTAAAGCTATTCGTAATTTAGGACATAATGCTATTTTAAAAATTAAGGGTGATCATTTAACAGGATTAGATCATGTTAAGAATTTCTTCTTAAAATTAATTTTTGGTAAATTAGTTAACCAAAATAAGATGAATAGACATGCTAAAAAGGTATTAGCTGATATTGGTGTTTATAATATTAGGCCTGAATTACCAATGGGTGTATATGATATTCAAAATCGTAAATTAATTGAAATTGCTAAAATATTAGCTAAAAACCCTGAAATCTTCATCGTTGATGAAACTACTACAGCATTGTCTGAAGATGGACGTCAAATCTTATATAAGAAGATGGAAGATTTAAAGAATCAAGGTAAAGCAGTATTATTTATTAGCCATGACTTAGAAGAAATCATGGAGAAATGTGATACCTTAACAGTATTACGTGATGGTTCAATTGTTGCTGAACTTACAAAAGAAGAATTTGATGAGGAAGTTATCAAAAAAGCAATGATTGGTCGTGAATTAAAAGGTGATTACTACCGTGCTGATTTTGATTCTAGCTGTGGTGAAAAAGTATTACTTAAGGCTAAAGATATTAATTTAAATGGTAGATTATTTGATGTTAACTTAGATTTACATGAAGGTGAAATTGTTGGTATTGGTGGTTTATCTGATTGTGGTATGCACGATTTAGGTAAAGTGTTATTTGGTGCTATTCACCCTACAAGTGGTCTAGTATTAACAGGTGATAACTTAGATATTGAAGTAAAGAATGAGTTAATCGCTATGAAAAACCGTATAGGGTATCTTCCAAAAGATAGAGATATTGAAGCTTTAGCTTTAAATGATTCTATCTATAACAATATTGCTATCGCATCAATTAATAATATCACTAAAGCTGGTATTTATGTTGATAAAAAAGCAGAATCTGAAATTGTAAAAGAACAAGTTGATTTCTTACAAATTAAATGTAATTCAAGTTCTGATACAGTTCGTAAGTTATCAGGTGGTAACAAACAAAAAGTTGCCCTTGGTAAATGGTTAGGTAATAAATCTAAAATCTTATTATTAGATTGTCCTACTCGTGGTGTTGATATTGGTGTAAAACAATTTATTTATCACTTAATGAATGATTTAAAACATCAAGGTTATGCAATCTTAATGATATCTGAAGAATTACCAGAATTAATTGGTATGTCAGATAGATTATTAATTATGAGAAAAGGTACTATTGCTCATGAGTTTAAACGTAGTGAAGATTTAAAACAAGAACAAATAGTAAATTATATGTTATAGAAAGGTAGGGATATGATGAAATTAGAAAGAATTGATAAAGATCTATCTTTTAGTGAAGATCTATTAAATAAAATCGAGTCCTTATCTTCTAATCAAGATAATAAAAAGGCTGTATTAAGTCAATTAAAGAAAGAATATAAGGCATTAGCTAAAGAAGTTAAATCTTTAGTTAAAGTAAATATTACTACTACAAGAGGTAGTTATAAAGTTAAAGAAGATGAAGTAGAACAAGAATATCAAGATAACTTATCTGATTTATCTAATAGTAGTGAAGCTACTAAAGAAGTATTAAATGGTATTAAGATTAAACGTAAACGTGCATTAAAAACATTAGTTAAAAATAGATTACAAGATGAATTAGATTGTAAAAAAGCTAATATAGAATTAAGAAAAGAATATGTTCGTTTATATAAACAAATTAATGGTAAAACAAACTTCTTTGTTAATTTAAATACAGATTTAATTGAAAATAAAAATAGTAAGTCTTTCGAAAAGACTGTACGTGATAGAGAATTTTGGCTATCTAAAATCTCAATCTTCTGTTTTATTTTCCTAGCATTATTATATGTAGTAATTTGTTTTACTGCTGGTATTAAAGTAGAATATGAAAAAATTCTAAAAGCAAGTTCTGTTATTATTGCAGTTGCTTTAGGTGGTGTATTTATCTATTCAATGAAGAGTTTTGATATGTCACTTGGTGCAGGTACAGCGGTTGCTGCTGCGGTTGGTGGTTTAATTTGGAACTCAACTAAAAATATATTTTTAGTATTAATTGTTGGTATTGTAATTGGTATTATAATTGAGCTTGTTAACTCAACACTAGCATCTTTATTAAAATTACCAGTAATGGTTACTACATTAGCTATGAGTAGTGTATTAAGTGCTGTTTTAACAAACATTTTAGATACTCAAGCTTCTAAAACTATTAAAGTTACTGGTATTAGAGAACTAGATACATTCTTATTCTATTTCTTAGTAATAGCTATATTATTCGTAGTATTTGCATATATCTTTAAATTTAGTCCTGTAGGACGTAAGAATAAAATGATTGGTACAAATGCTAAATCTAGTCAATATACAGGTATTAACATTATGAAACAAGGTTTAATTACATTCACTATCGCTGGTGTAGCTATTGGCGTTGGTGCAATGCTTTATATTGTTAATGCTAGAACAGTATCTATTCAATCATGTTCTACAATTGGTCTAGATGTTATCTTAGCCATTGTATTTGGTGGTATGGAAACTACTGGTGGTCCTAAATCTAAGATTACAGCAGGTATCTTTGGTGGTTTAACTGCTACATTAATTACTTATATTTTAAATGCTTTAGTAAGAATAACAGGTGTAGATGCAATTTCATCATTTGATTCAATTGTTAAAGGTCTATTATTCTTAACTATTGTTACTATTAATACTGTAGGTAATCGTACTAAGAGATTACCAGTTATTGAAATGATGTGGTAGGAGGTGCAATATGAAAATAACTAGTTTTGAAAAGAAAAAATATGTTGCTCCTAAAACAAAGAAGACTTTAAAAGATATTTTTTGGACTATTATCTTCCCAATTATTGGTATGTTAGTAATTGGTTTGGGTACTGTTAAATCAGGTTTACCTTTATTTAGTAATAGTGTTATTCTAAATAACATTTTAATTACAATGATTACTGTATTAATTGCATGTTTTGCATTAAATACAAACTTAAATAGTGGTCGTATGGACTTCTCAATTGGTGCTGTTGGTATTTTAGCTTGTGTTATAGCATGGCAAATTCTACCAAATAAAGCTGGTGAAATGTTCCCACTATATTTCCTATTAACATCTATTGCTTTAGGTATAGTATTAGGTTTAGTAAGTGGTTTAATATTTACTACATTAAAAGTACCAGCGATTGTAGTATCCTTAGGTGCATGTTTAGTTTTTGAAGGTATTGCGAATGCATTAACTTTAGGTTCAGGTTCTATTGAAATGAAACCAGAAATTGCTCCAGGACTATATGGATTTATTACTAATCCATGGTTTATGGCATCTATAGTAATTTTACTATGTGTATTTATGTTATTAACATTAAAATATTCAAAATTTGGTCATGATAAATTATCTTTATTATTTGGTCAAAAAGTAGCTGTAGATACTGGTGTTAATGAAGTTAAAAATGCATTAGCTTGTTATGCGTTAGCTGGTGGTTTAATTGCTATATTCACATTTATAACATCAATTAATTTAAATAAAATTAATATTTCTGTTAACTTAGGTTCAGCTATGACAGTTATGGCTAACTTCTTACCTATCTTCTTAGGTGGTTTAATTGCTAAACACTCAAATGAAGTAGTAGGTTTATTATTAGGTGTATTTAGTGTTACTTTATTTAAAGATGGTTTAGTACGCTTTGGTGTAAGTGACAGTACTATTAATTTAATTACATCAATCTTAATTTTCGTTATCCTAACATATATGGTTAACTGGCAAAATTGGGTAAATTTAATTAAAAACAAGATTAAAAACTATAAAGCAAAAAAATATGAACTAAAGAAAGAGGAGGAATAATTATGAAAAAGTTCGTATTAACGGCAGCAGTAGCTGCAACTGCTACATTAGCATTAGCTTCATGTGGTGGGGGCAATAAAGAACCTGAAACAGGTAGAGTAGTTGAAGATGGTAAAATTGGCTTTATTTTACCAGGTCAAGAAGGGGAAGAAATTAAAAACTTCCGTGCTAATTGGAATGCATTAGCAAAAGAATATGGTCTTGAGACTGTATATGAAAACTTTAAAGGTATGGACCCAGGCTATTATGTACAAATGGCAGATAGTTTAATTTCTAAAGGTGTAGATGCAATTATTTGTAACTTTGAAATGGATGGTAAAGAAGCTGTTATTGAAAAGGCAGTAGACGCTGAAGTTTATGTAGGTTATAGTGGTTCTTCAGTAAGTGAAGCTACATTTGAAGAATGGGAAAATAACCCTTACTTCTTAGGTCAAGTTGCTCCATTAATGAATGAAGAAATTGAACAAACTTATAATATGACTAAATATTATGTTGAAGAATATTTTGGTGCTAATAAAAAAGCATTACCTGCTGGTACTGAAGATTTATTAGCTGTATGGCCAGTAGATTTCCATGGTTTATCATTAGAACATCAAATGACTTACCGTTGGAAAGGTATGAAGGAAGCTTTAGCTGAATATGGCGTAACATTTGTTGGTGATGATAAAAATGCTGATTCTACTAAATGGGAAGTTCAATATTCAAATGATTCAATCTTAAAAGATAAAGTAATTGTTATGGCTAATGACCAATCAAATATGCCAAAATTAATGGCTGATTGCTCTACAGCACTATCTAAAAAACCAGCAGTTATTTTATCTACTTGTATGGCTGATATGTTATTAAGTATTTTTGCTGGTCAAAAAGCAGTATTAGGAGAAGTTAGATTTGGTACAGTAGATTCATTTGCTGATGGTTATGCTAAATGGTACAATGCAGATTCTAAGAGTCAAATCGCTGCATTCCAAGTTGAACATGATCCTTATATTGTTGGTAAATTCCAAGCTATTAACAATCCAATTATTACATTAGTTGCTAAAGCATTTGCTGGTACTCCAATCCGCGATAACGGTAAAGCAGTAAGCATCAACCAAAAATATTGGGTAGCTAAGACTGATGAAGAATTTACTAAAGCTAATAAGGCTAGTAAAGAATTCAAATTATCAAAAGCTGATTTAGATAAGATTCAAACAGCTGAACAATTACAAAAATTATACAATGATGCAACTTTAGAAAATGCTTCTAAATAATTAACAATATTTTAGGGGAGAGCTTTTCTCCCCTATTATATTAAGTATTAGATTATTGTGATGTTAGTATTATTAAGTTATTAAATGCCAATTTAATAATACTAATAGGAAAGGGTAAAATTATGTCAAGATTATTAGTTGAATTTCAATCAAAATATTTATTAAGAAAAACAGAAGTAATTCTTTATGTTCCTACATTAGACTTACAAGAATCACTTCAACAACAGGATGTTAATTACTATCAAAACTGTGAAAAGAAGTATCCATTGATGATTTTACTTGCTGGCTTTGGTATGGACAAGTCAGGATGGGAGCAAAATTCTAATATTGCAGAACTATCAAAGAAGTACGGTGTTGCCGTAGCTTTAGTTGGTGGTGAAAATAAATGGTATATGAATTTTTCACCAATTGATAATTGGGAAGGATTCTTAAATGTTGAATTACCAGATTTTATTTATGGTAACTTTAGTTCAATTTCAAAGGATAAACCTTTATATATCGCTGGTTGTTCAATGGGTGGTTATGGTGCATTAAGAAATTATCTATCTAATATAGATAAATATAAAGCATGTTGTGCTTTATCTCCAGCTACAAAAGCTGATAATAATTTAGAACAAATGTTAGGTCAAAAGACTTTAAATGACTTATTTGAAGAAACTAAAGATGTTAAGAAAAATATTTATTTAAGTGTTGGTACTTGTGATTTCATTATTGAACCATCAAGAGAATACAATGAATATTTAAAAAATTTAAATTGTGGTGTAAGCTATAAGTTTGTTGAAGGTTATGATCATAGCTTTAGATTATGGAACATTGAAATTGAAGAGTTCCTTAAATATGTTAGTGAGTTAGATTAATATTATGCCTAAAATTGTCGATTTAAGTAAAAAACCTTATTGTTTAAGTGATGAAGATATTAAAAAGGTAGAATCATTACTTGAAAATATGAGTTTGGATGAAAAATTATCACAATTATTTATATGTTTAACTAAATCTAAAGAAGAAAATAGTATTAAGGAAGAAATGACTACTTATAATTGTGGTGGTGTAAGATATAACCCTGGTATTAAGAAGGATGTTTATAACCACAATTATAATGTACAAAAGTATTCTCATATACCATGTTTAATTGCAGCTAACTGTGAAGAAGGCGGTAATGGTGCATTTATTGGTGGTACTTATGTTGGTAAAGAAACTAAGATAGCAGCTACACGTAATTTAGATTATGCTTATAAGTTAGGTGAGATATCTGCCATAGAATCTAAGAGTGTTGGTGTTAATACAATTTTTGCACCAATAGTAGATATTCATCATAATTTCCATAATCCAGTTATCTCGCTTAGAACATTTGGGAATGATCCGAAGTTAGTAAGAGATATGTCATTAAAGTTTATGCAAGGTATACAAGATAATGGTGTATTAGCTTGTGCAAAACATTTCCCTGGTGATGGATATGATGAACGTGATCAACATTTATCACCTGTTGTTAATCCTCTATCTAAAGATGAATGGGATAAATCTTTTGGTATGGTTTATAAAACATTAATAGATAAGGGTTTAGATATGATTATGGCAGGTCATATTAAATTACCACAATATGAATCTTATTATAATAGTGAATTAAAACCTAATGAATTTATGCCAGCTACTGAATCTAAATATTTAATAACTAACTTATTAAAAGAAGATTTAGATTTTAATGGTTTAGTAGTTACTGATGCTACTCACATGGTTGGTTTTACTAGCCAAGGTAAACGTAGTTTCTTAATACCAAATGCTATAAATTCTGGTTGTGATATGATTTTATTTTACAACGATTATAAAGAAGATTTTGATTATATTAAAGAAGGATTTAATAGTGGTTTAATCACATTAGAGCGTTTAAATGATGCTGTTAGAAGAATATTAGGTTTAAAAGCTAAATTACATATTTTAGATAAAGATGTAAATGAAATATTACCTGAATATAATGATGATACTTTCCCTTTACATAAGAATATAACTAAAGAAGTAAGTAAAGATGCTATTACATTAGTTAAGAATGTAGAAAACATTCTTCCTATAAATCCTAATAAGCATAAACGTATTTTAATTGTACCTCAAGAGGATGAAAATCCATTTAGTGCTTTTATGCCAAAGGCACCTAAGACTATTTATGATGGTATTAAAGCTATGTTAGAAAACAAAGGCTTTACAGTAGATATTTTTGAATCATTAATGGATAAAGCTAAACGTTTACCTAAGGATGAAGCAATGAAGATTGTAATGAATGTTTATAATAATAAAACGCCTATTACAGATTTAACACTAAACTATGATTTAGTAATTCAATTTGCTCATTTTGACCCTCATAATACTGTTCAACGTATTAGTTGGAAGTTGTCTAAGGGTACAGCTGATATTCCATGGTATGTTCATGAATTACCTGTAATTTTTGTATCATTATGTAGTCCATTCCATCTATTTGATGTACCTATGGTTAAAACATATATTAATTGTTATGATAAAAATATTTCTACTTTAGAATCATTAGTAGAAAAATTAGTTGGTAACGAAGAATTTAAGGGTGTTGATCCTGTAGATTCTTTTTGTAATAATAGTGATTTAAAATATTAAGGAGAAAGAAAATGAAATTACCATTTAATGTTGATTTAAATGACAAAGTAGTTGTAGTTACTGGTGCTGGTGGTATTATTTGTTCACATTTAGCAGAAGCAGTAGCTATGTGTGGTGCTAAAGTATGTCTACTAGATTTAAATGAAGAAGCCGCACAAAATGCAGCTAAACAAATAGCAGACAAGGGATATGTTGCAAAAGGATATAAGGCAAATGTATTAAGCAAAGAATCTTTAGAAGAATGTCATAAATTAATTCTTAAAGATTTTGGTCAAGTGGATATTTTAATCAATGGTGCAGGTGGTAATAATCCTCGTGCAACTACTGATAATGAATATGCTGAATTGGATGATGTTAAAAAAGATATTAAAACATTCTTTGATTTAGATCAAAGTGGTGTAGAGTTTGTATTTAATTTAAATTTCATTGGAACTTTATTACCTACTCAAGTATTTGCTAAAGATATGATTGGTAAGAAAGGTTGTTCAATTTTAAATATTTCATCAATGAACGCCTATACACCATTAACTAAGATTCCTGCATATAGTGGTGCTAAAGCTGCTATTAGTAACTTTACTGAATGGTTAGCAGTACACTTCAGTCATGTGGGTATTAGATGTAATGCGATTGCACCAGGTTTCTTCTCAACAATGCAAAATGCTAAATTACTATGGAATGCTGATGGTACACCTACAGCACGTACAGGTAAGATTTTAGCTGCAACACCTATGGGTAGATTTGGTGAAATTGATGAATTAGTAGGTGCTACATTATTCTTATTAAGTGAAGAAGCAGCAAGCTTTGTTACTGGTATTTGTATCCCTATTGATGGTGGTTTCTCATCATATTCAGGTGTTTAGTGTGATAAAAAATAATAGAAAATACGATTATTTATTATGTATTGATTCTGATGGTACTGTAATGGATACAATGACTATTAAACATTTAAATTGTTTTGGCCCTTGTTTTATAGAAGTATTTGGTATCACAGAACATACTAAAGATATACTTGATCATTGGAATCATACTAATTTATATTCAATGGATCGTGGTATCAATAGATTTCAAGGCTTAAAAGAAATATTAGAGTATGTAGATTTAAAATATGGTTATAAATTTGATGGAGTCAGTGTATTTTATAACTGGGTTATAAATACTAAAGCTTTTAGTGTTGATTTATTAAAAGAAGAATCAAATAAATATCCAAATAATGATGTCTTAAAGAAAGCTATTTCATGGTCTAACCTGGTTAATGAAAGAATTAGATTATTACCACCATCTTTAACTTTTGAGAATACTAAAGAAGCATTAGAAGTATATTCAAATTGTGTTGACTTATTAGGTGTCTCAAGTGCTAATTTAGATGCTGTTTTAGAAGAATGGAATAGACTTGATGTAAGTAAGTATTTTATGGATATCTTATGTCAAGATAGTGGTAGTAAAGAAAGTATTATACGTGAAGCTTTAACATTAGGTTATGAAAAAGATCATGTCATTATGCTTGGAGATGCTATTGGTGATTTAAAGGCTGCTAAAAAGAATGGCGTATTATTCTTTCCAATTATTCCTTTAAAAGAGAAAGAATGTTGGCAAGAATTAATAGATATCAAGGATAGTATCTTATTAAATAAGTATAAGGATCTAGAAGATCATTATATAAATAAATTTGAAAAGTTTTTAAAAGGAGATAATTAAAATGGAATTATTAAAACCTTTAAAGGTAAAAAATGTAACATTCAAAAATAGAATAATGTTCCCACCTTTAACTACAGGTTATGAAGAAAAGGATGGTTCAATTGGTCCACAATCTAAAGCTTTCTATGAAAGATTAGCTAAAGGTGGTTGTGGTTATATTGTATTAGGTGACGTTGTACCTGTTATGACTTTCTCACCTACTCCAAAATTATTTATGGATTCTCAAATTGATAGTTTCAAAGCATTAGCTGATGCATGTCATCAATATGATTGCAAGGTTGGTTTACAAATTTTCCACCCAGAATATGATGCTGAAACTATTACTAAATTATTCCAACAAGGTAAAATGGAAGAAGCTAGAGTAAAGATTCACCATGACATGCTTCACTATATTAATGAAGTTACTAGAGAACAATTAGAAGGTGTTTTAGAAAAAATTAAAGCTTGTGTTATTAGAATGCGTAAAGCTAACATTGATGTTGTTGAAATCCATGGTGACCGTTTAGTTGGTGCCTTATCATCTCCTATTTTAAATAAGAGAACTGATGAATTCGGTGGTTCATTTGAAAATCGTATTCGTTTTGGCTTAATGATGGTTGAAGCTATTAAGAGTGTAAGTGGTGATATGCTAATTGAATACAAATTACCTATTATTACTCGTGATAAAGATGGTAACCCTACTGGTAAGGGTGGTATGTTCTTAGAAGAAACTATTGAATATGCTAAATTACTAGAAAAAGCTGGTGTAGATATGATTCACGTTGCACAAGCTAACCATACTGGTAATATGAACGATACTATTCCAGCAATGGGTACTAGATCTTATGGCTTCATGTTAGAAGAAACTAAAGCTATTAGAAATGCTGTAAAATGTCCTATCTCTATGGTTGGTAGAGTTACATCAGCTAAAGCTGGTGAAGCTTTATTAGAAAAAGGTATTTGTGATATGGTATCTTATGGTAGAAGTTTATTAACTGAACCAGATTTTGCTAATAAGTTAGCAAGTGGTAAAGGTAATACTATCAGAGAATGTATTATGTGTAATAAAGGTTGTACAGATGCTATTTCTAGTAGAAGATTTTTATCTTGTATTTTAAATGCTGAAAATGGTTATGAATTAACTCGTCATATTACAAAGGCAGAAAATCCTCATAAGGTTGCTGTAGTAGGTGCTGGTGTTGCTGGTTTAGAAGCTGCACGTGTATTAGCATTAAAAGGTCATAGTGTTGAAGTATTCGAAAAATCATTGCAAGTTGGTGGACAAGTAATTATTGCTTCAGTACCTCCTCGTAAAGAAGAAATGAGAAGAATTTTAAATTATTATGAAGAAGTATTAAAAGATTTAGATGTTACAATTCATTTAAATACTCCATTTACTAATGAAATGGCAGATAACTATGAAGATGTAGTAGTTGCTACTGGTGCTCAAAATGCTAAGCCTGGTATTAAGGGTATCGATGGTGCTAACGTTGTTTCTTCATGGGATGTTTTAGCAAACAAAGAAATCGTATTTGGTAAAGTTGTTGTTTGCGGTGGTGGTTTAGTTGGCTGTGAAACTGCTGAATACTTAGCTGAAAAAGGTTTACAAGTTGAAGTAGTAGAAATGCAAGATAAAGTTGCTAAAGAAGAAAGCCCAACTATTTTACCTACAATCTTAAATTCATTTAAAGCTCATAATGTTGGTATTCATACATTAAGCAAGATCAAAGAAATTACATTAAAGGGTGTAGTAGTAGATAAATTAGACAATGAAGGCAACGTAATTGGTGAAGAATTAATTGATGGTGACTTTGTTGTTACAGCTTTAACTTCTAAGAAGACTCCTTTAGTATTAAATACTAAAGCTAATGTTCACTATGTTGGTGACTGTTTAGAAGGCGCTCCTTGTACAATTGAAAATGCTATTAAATCAAGCTATGATGCTTGTAATGGCATTAACTAATAAATGATAATTTAATTAGATAATAAATGTATTATTAATTATATATTTTGGATGGACTTATATAATTAACATAATATATAAAAATTATTTATATGAATTAACATTGTCAGAGATTTCCTTCTCTTTTAATAAATGGTTCTGTATTTTCCGTTTTGTACAGAACCATTTTTAATTTAAAAAATGTGTCATAGGACACATTTCGTAATTATTTATTTAAGTATTCTTTAATGAATGCTAAATCACTATCAGTACCTGAACCATCTATTTTTAAAATACATTCTACATTATATTCTTTAGCAATAATATCACCAGCAAAGCAATATGTATCAGCATGTCTAGCCATAGAACCTGATGCTACAACAGCCTTTAAATTATTGTGATTATTTTTTAAGAACTCTACAACAGTCTGAGGTACAATACCAGCACCATCAGTATATGTAATTAATAAGAATGGCTCATTTGCTACTTCAGTGCCATCAACTATTTTTGTAGAACTAACTTCTAATTTATTAACTAGGGCTTCGACTTTACCCATTCTAGATGCATAAAATGCTTTCATTTATAAATTCCTCCATTTCGTTATTATAAATATAATTTATCATATTTTGTATATTCATACAAAACATATGCTTATTTTATTATTCTAATAGAATAATATTCTAAAATATGTTAAAATCAGTATGTTTAGGTGCCTTAATAAGCATAAAAAGGAATCAAGTTAAAATCTTGAGCTGTACCAGCAACTGTGATGTGGACAAGTTATTTAAGACCATTGGAATTATCTGAGAAGGTTTAACAAGGATGAAGCTAAGCCAGGAGACTTACCTAAAACTTTAATTATAAGGAGAGAACAAGTGATATCTTAATCATTGCTGGAATTCAATTGTTATTATATTTACGTGTTATTAAAAAAATGAAGAAAATACTAGGAACTATCTTGGTTTTGTTCTTAGGGTTATTCTCATTAGCTAGTTGTAATAATGAAAACCCTGATACAAATCAAGGAGGCGGTTCAATAGAAGAACCTAATACAAATGAACAAGGAGCATCATTTTTATTTAAATTTTATGAAAAAGATAATACTCCTGATGATTTAACTGATAATAAGGTTGTTAGCAGCTATACTATTACATATGATAGTAGTAAAGAATATGCAATCGATGCATTTTATAGTCAAGAAAAGTTAGCTAATCAAAAGATAAAAATAACTCTTACTAAGGATAGTCAAGACTATATTGTAGCCTCAAATGATAGCTTTGGACTTTTTATCGAATCAGGCTATATTAGTAACTATGATAAGTGTGCTAATAACAAAGAATATCCATTAGAATGGTCAATGTTAATGGTAAATGGAGTTAGTTCAAATGTTGGTATTAGCGGTATTAAAGTAGAAGGATTAAAAGAGTTAGCATTTGTTATTGATGGATGGAAATAATAAAAAATTTAGTGTTAGAGATATAGCTTTAATAGCTATACTCTCTACCATTTTGTTTGTCCAAGAGCAAGTATTAACTTTCTTACCAAATATACAGTTAACTGTATTTCTATTAGTCCTATATTCAAAAAAACTAGGATTTATTCGTACTACAATTATTGTTATAATACATGTACTGCTAGATAATTTATTTATGGGTTCAATGAATTTAGTCTATACACCTGCAATGTTTGTTGGTTGGATGCTTATTCCAATAATTATTTGCACATTATTTAAAAAAACTGAATCACCATTCTTATTAGCAATTTTTGGCTTTATTGAAGGTTTTTTATATTCTTGGATGTTTATTTTACCTAATTATTTATTATATAATATTAATCCTTTAGCTTATTTAGCATCAGATGTTTTATTCGAATTTTTACTTGCTATATCAAGTTTTCTTTCAATCTTATTTCTTTATAAATATGTAAGTAATTATTTTGATAAACTTTATATAAATTATAAACACTAGACAATTAGTAAACTTATTGATTTACCATTATGTCTAGTGTTATTTTTTAGTCTAAATATTCCATTTGTTTTTTTAGTTCTTTTAACTTTTCTTCACCATTAATAACTTCAACAATCTTTAATGGTAAAAGAATAGAGCTTGCTACAGATCTAGCTGTAAAAATTCGATTATCATATACTACATAATCATTAACAAAAGTACCACGAAAATCTTTATTAAGTGCTGGGAAACATACGTATTTTCTATTCTTTAGAATACCAAGTTCACCAAGATATGTTGGTCCACTACATATTGCAGCTATATACTTATTATTATCATAAAAATATTTAATCATATTATATGTGTTTTCTGTGGGCTTATAACCACCACCTGGAATAAATAATAAATCATAATTATTAGGATTAATTTCATTAAAAGTTCTAATATTATTATAATTTAACAAATGTTTTCCATTAATATCTCTATAATCAGCTACAACATCTACGTTATAACCTGCTCTTTTTAATACAACTAGTGTACCAGTAGCTTCAAGTTCTTCAAATCCCTTATTTAAAATTGCTAAAACGTTCATTATTTCACCTCTATATTTATTATATCACAATGATTAAAACCAATTTCAAAAAATATGATAAAATCGAATTACAAAAATAGAATCTTTTGAATGTAGAATAATATATTAATATTATCGATTAATATATTCATAAATAATTAACTAAATAATTTAAAAGTAATCTTATTTGTAATATAATAGTGTTAGATTATAGAAAAGAGGATGTATATTTATGTTTAGATCATTTGGTAATAAAGCATATGTTGCACCACTACCTTTATTGTTAGTGGGTACATATGATTATAATAATAATCCTAATCTTATGACTTGTGCATGGGGTGCACCATATGATTATGATAAGTTATTTCTAACATTAGAACATAGTCATAAAACAACACAAAATATATTAAATAATAAGGTATTTACTATTACTTTTGGTACACTTAATACTGTTAATATAGTGGACTATGTAGGTATGATAAGTCAAAATAAGAATAAGGATAAATTAAAAGATTTAGATTTAAATATTATAAAAAGTAGTAATATTAATGCTCCTATATTTACTGATTTTCCTGTTACTTTAGAGTGTGAACTCTTTAGTTATGATATTAATACTGAAGTTATGTGTGCTAAAATTATTAATACTTTAGTTTCAGATGAATATATCTTAGAAGATGGTAGTATAGATGCAAGTAGTATGCATTTATTAGCTTATAATAGTTTAGATAAGTGTTATTACGATACATCAAGTAAAGTATGTAATGCTTATAAGATAAGTAAATGGCCAACTAAGGAGTAATATATGAGTGAAACAAGAGTAGATTTAAAAGATATCAAAAATGATATAGAGTTATATGTTGAATCAAGGGATAAGTTCTTACGTTTAATGATGGAATATCAATGTGCTATCTTAGAAATTAGAACAAAATTTGAAGTGTTAAATACGGAATTATCGTTAGATAGTGAATCTAATCCAATAGAATCAATGACTACAAGGTTAAAAAAACCTAGTAGTATTATAGAAAAACTTAAACGTAGAAATTTACCATTAACTGTTGATTCTATACGTGAAAATTTACATGACGTTGCTGGTGTACGTGTGATCTGTTCATTTGTTAAGGATATATACTTACTAGCAGATAAAATATGTAGTCAAGATGATATTAGAGTTATAGAAAGAAAAGACTATATTAAAAAACCTAAGGGTAATGGATATAGAAGTCTACATTTAATATTAGAAGTACCTGTATTCTTTATTACTGGTAAAAAGTGGATGAAAGTAGAAGTTCAACTTAGAACTATAGCTATGGATTTTTGGGCTAGTATTGAGCATAAAATAAAGTATAAAAAAGAAATTGATGATATCGAATTTATTTCTACTAAATTAAAGAAATGTGCTGATAATATTAATTCACTTGATGATGAGATGGAGATTATTAGTGAAATAATTAAGAGAAAGTAAGGTGAATTAGATGGGCTATGTTAGAAGAATATTAGATGAATTAAATATAAAAAATAAAAATGAGCCAGAATTCTTAGAGTCTGTTTCTGAAGTATTATTATCTTTAGAAGATTTTATTGACTCTAACCCTAAATATGAGCAATGTGGTGTATTAGAAACTCTTACTACACCTGATAGAATAATTACATTTAGAGTTCCATGGTATGATGATAATGGTAATAAGCATGTTAACTTAGGTTATCGTGTAGAGTGGTGTAATGCTTGTGGTCCTTATAAAGGTGGCTTAAGATTTAGAGATAATGTTAATCTTAGTATACTTAAGTTTTTAGCTTTTGAACAAACTTTAAAGAACTCTATTACAGGATTATTAATTGGTGGTGCTAAGGGTGGTTCTGATTTTGATCCTAAGGGTAAAAGTGAAAGTGAGATAAGAAACTTCTGTCAAAGTTTTATGACTGAACTACACAAATATATCGGTATATACAAGGATGTACCTGCAGGTGATATTGGAGTTTCAAGTAAAGAAATAGGTTATTTATTTGGTCAATATAAACGTCTAACAAATACTTTTGATAGTTCACTTACTGGTAAAGGTTTAACTTATGGTGGTAGCTTATTACGTAAGGAAGCTACAGGTTATGGTTTAGTATATATTGCTGATGAAATATTAAAAGCTAATGGATTATCTTTTAAAGATAAAAATGTAATTGTTAGTGGTAGTGGTAATGTTAGTATTTATACTATGGAAAAAGCTAAAGAACTAGGTGCTAAAGTTGTTGCGTGTTCAGATTCTAATGGTTATATTTATGATGAACATGGTATTGATATTGAATTAGTAAAATATCTAAAAGAAGAAAATAGATTAAGGATTAGTGAATATACTAAGTATAAAAAGAATGCTAAATACATAAGTGATAAAAAAGTATTCTTAGTCCCTTGTGATATTTGTTTACCTTGTGCTACTCAAAATGAATTAGATTTAGATGATATAAAAGTCTTATATAATAATGGTTGTAAAGCAGTATTTGAGGGTGCTAATATGCCATCAACTAGTAGTGCTATTAAATTTATGAAAGACCATAATATTATTTACTGTCCAGGAAAAGCCTCTAATTCTGGTGGTGTTAGCTGTAGTGTATTAGAAATGAATCAAGATAATGGATTTATTTTAGAAGATATAAATACCTTAGATAATAAACTTAAAAATATTATGCATAACATTTATATAAAATTAGAAAATATTTGTAAAGCATATAATTTAGGTAATGATTATCAAACTGCTAGTAATATACTAGGTTTCAAGCGTGTTGCTGATGCTATAATAGAACAAGGATTATAACTGTAAAAGTGTGGATTTACCACACTTTTTGTATTTATAATGATATATGATATAATAATATAAAAAAAATTGGGAGAATTTATATGAAAAAACATTTATTATTTATTGCATTTTTAATACTATATGCACTCAATAGTTTTAATCCAAATATGATGGAACAATTTCAATTTATAAAACATTATAATATATTTGCTACTATAATTAGGTATTTATTAAGTTTTAGTTTTATACTAATACCTATTAGTATATATTATAAAGATAAAAATGCTAGTAGTTTATTAAGTTATGTAGCATTACCATCAAGTATTATTTCATTATTCTTCATAAATGAAATAACTAGACATATAAAATATAAGGTGTATTTTATAATTATATATGTCTTATTAATGTTATATATTATAGGATATAGTTTATACTCATTATATAAATATAGAGGTAAGTGTGATAAAGGAATATTAAAAGTATTGTTAGTTACTGCTATATTGGTTATTCCTTTAAATATACTAGCATGTGTTCATGTAAATAAACATATGATTTATAGAATATTTAGAACATGGTATTTTATATTTCTAATCTTGTTTTTTGCTGCAGCATTTATACTTTATTATTATTTAAAAAGAAAGTCACCATCAATGCGTGAAAAAGTCTTATTCTATTTAAGCTTATCATTATTATTTCATCTATTGTGTAGATTTTCTTATGTTAGATTACATAGTTATCAAGAAATTTTAGATTTTTGGGGTGCAATGCCATTTTATGTTTGTAGTTTTGGTATAGTTATCTTACCATTTGCTATAATATCTAGAAATAAAGTATTTCAAACATTTTCATTTTTAATAAATACACCAGGTTCTGTAATAGTATTTGTTAACCCTTCAATGGGTCAAACTAGTATCTTTAATTTTGATGTTACATACTTCATTGTTACACACTTGGGGCTGTTTGCGGTTGCATCAATGTTACCTATTTATTTAAATGCTAAAGTAGAGTTTAAGCCATTAGTTAAATCTATAGTAGCTTTATTTATATACTTTGTAGTAATTTTATTCATTAATTATATTTGTTTTAAATATCTTAAGACAGACTATAACTTTAGTTATGTTATTACACCCCCATTACCAGTAGATGTTAAAATATTTGGTATTATAAATTATAAAGGCTTTAAATTCTCTCCTTTATATATTCTTATCTTATGGTTAGTCCATGTGGCTATAAGTTATATAACATACTTAATATATAAATATATTATTCTAACGAAGATAAATAATAATAATGAACTATTAGAGGTAAGAAATTGTTAAAATATCCTTTAATATTAGTTCATGGCATAATTCTTAAAGATATTAAGTTTATTAAAGCTTTTGGTAGAATAGAAAAATATCTAAATAATCAAGGTGTTTTAACGTTTACTAGTAAAACTGATGGCTTTGGTAGTATTAGTAATAATGCTATTATGTTAAAAGAACAAATAGATGAGATAATGGTTAAATATAATGTCGATAAAGTTAATCTTATATGTCATAGTAAAGGTGGACTTGATGCTAAATACTTAATAAATGAACTTAGTTATGGTAATCATGTAGCATCATATACAACTCTTAATACTCCTCATAAGGGTAGTGTTTTAGCTGATAAAATATTAACATTACCTAAGTTTTTAACTAAAGCATTAAGTGTTTATATTAATATATTATATAAGATATTTGGTGATAAACACCCAGATTCTTATAGAGTTTGTATGGAATTAACAGAAGAAGCACAAGATAATGTGAAACTAAATTATAATGATATATTTGTAATGAGTTATTCGACTACTATGAGTAAGAGAAGTGAAGATTTTATTGTTAGTATTCCATTTTCCTTTTTTAATCATTTTAGTAGTGATTTAAATGATGGTGCTGTAAGTGTAGAATCACAAAAGTATTTAAATTATATGGGTAACACTAATAATTTGAGTCATAGAGAAATTACAGGTTTTATGGTTGGTAAGAAAAAGAGAGAACGTATATTTAAATTTTATGATAATTTAGTTAATATATTAAGAGAACACGAAGTATAATTATGAGCTTATTTATAGATGTAATAAGTAGTATTAATCCTACTAAAAAATTTTAATATATTATATCTATATTAGATTCATTGCATATTTACTTATTATTTAAAAAAGAAATATGTGCCATTTTTATGGTCTAAATTTGGTTAGATATTTACACTTATAATTAATGGTATCAGACGGGTGAATTCAAGTAGTATAACAACTTTAATTATTAATAGATTAACTGAAACAAATCTAGGTATGCCATATATATTTAATATTTACTTCTATATATAAATATTATAATGAAGACTTATCTAAAATACAAAAAGTGGATGCATAATCCACTTTTAGTTTTTATAGCTATTAATTGCTCCATATTTAGTTGTTGACTTAGAAGCAAATAGAGTTGCTTTATTTAAGGCTTCGGTTAGTGAAAGTCCTAAATTATAATAGTAGAATAGAAAACTACCAATAAAACCATCACCAGCACCTGTAGTATCTACGGCTTTTACTTTATATTTATTTGACATTATAGTTTCAACTCTAGTAATAAGTAATGCACCGTCCTTACCCATACTATAAAGTAATATTTCTAAACGTTTATATTTATTAAATAACATTTTACTTGCTTTATATATATCAGTAGTACCTGTAATAAATTCTAATTCTTCATCACTAATTTTTAATATATTTGAGTAACTAATAAATTCTAAGACAGTTTGTTTTAAATCTTCTAAATTATTCCATAGTAAAGGTCGCAAATTAGGATCAAAACTTATTATTTTATTGTTCTTTATAGCTATATCTATTATTTCTTTAGTAGCATATTTCATATTACTTTCAACTAAATCTACACTACAAAAATGAATTATATCCATTAATTCTAAGATATTATTTGGAATATCTTTTATTGAATAATTTAAATCTGCTGCAGTTTTACGGTAAAATTTGAAGTCACGAGCACCATCTTTAGTTAATGCAACAAAAGCTAGTGATGTATCATATGATTTATCTTTTACAATATATTTAGTATTAACATTTACACTATTTAATGTATCTATAATATAATCAGCAAATGGATCATCGCCTAGTTTAGTAAGTAAAGTAGAAGTACCACCTAAGATACTATATGCGCTTGCTACATTACATGGTGCGCCACCACATTCCTTTCTAAAACTCTTTACGTCTTTTAATTTATTATTACTACTAGGTATAAAATCTATTAAAGCTTCCCCAATTGTAACTAATTTCTTCATAATTATCACCATCTATATTATATTATAAGTTAAATAATCTTTAAAGTATTTAAAGTATTTCTTTATAATGAAAAATAGGAACCAGATTGTTCCTATTTACCATACAAAGTTATAATTATTTGCTTCACCATTATCAACTAAGATATCTTGTGCAGTCATTGATTTATTAATTACAGTCATAAAATATGCAAATTCAGCTATTTCTTCCGTGCTAGCCCATTTCTTTAATAGGCATTCATCCATTACTTTATTCCATAGATTTTCATCTTCAATTATATGTTTATTTAAATCTGTTAATACACCACCAGGGGATAGACTATTACTTGTAGCATTGTATTTAGCTAACCTGATTGCTATATTCTTCATATAGGCAATCATACCACCTTTACTTGCTACATAGTGTGGGAACTCACTACCTGTACGTCCACTAGATGATGCTATAAAGAGAACACTTTTAATATTATCATTAAAAGCATATTTTTCAGTTACTTTAATAGTACCTTTTAGGTTTATATCTATGTCATCATCTGATAACTGAACACCTGCATTATTAATTAGAATTTCTACATTATCTATATCGGGTAATTCATTATAGAAAATATCTTTTTTAATATGAGTATAATTTTTATGACTAATAGTACTATCGCATTTATCAATACCAATCACTATGTGACCATTAGCTAAAAACTTATCACATATAGCACGACCTATACCATAGCTAGTACCTGTAATTAATACTTTCATAATTATGCTCCTTTATTTATTTCATTTAAGTAGTTTGCTCCTACGTTTTCTTCCTTCCACTTACGACAAATTCTATATCCTAGTGGTGAGAAGATTACTTCAGCTAATAGCTCAAATAACATACCTGTTAAAGCACAAGTGAAACATTGAACTAATGACCAACCAAAGAAGACATGACTAACTACTAAAGCAAAGATTAGATTATCAACAAATTGTCCAATAGAAGTAGAAACATATGCTCTAATGTAATAGGCTAAACGACTATCTGGATTATTTTTAAATATCTTACCAATACCATAGTTTGAAAAATTATTAACAAAAGCTGAAACAATAAATGCTAAGGCACTACCTAAAATTACATACCAAGTACCACCAAATGTATTGTTAATAGCAGTATTAATAATATTTTCGCTACCTTCAACGAACGATTCACCCCAGATACCAGGAATAACACTAACAACAAACATTAATAACGATATTAATAAATTAATAACTAAACCTAAAATAGATATTTGTGTTGCCGCTTTAGGACCAAAATGTTTAGTTAAAATATCCATAGTTAAGAATGCTATCCAAGATACTACAAAACCTGCATCTAGTGCTAACCATTCAAATGGAAGTGATAAACTTTTATTTGCTAAAAGGTTCATTATAAAGATACTTAGTACAAAGAACACTAATAACAAACTTGGAACTTCATGTAATAATAATTTCAGTTCCTTTAATTCTTTTTTAATAAATTTCATTATATATTCTCCTAACTCTATATTAACGAGCCGTGACTATATAAAACAAAAAAAGCGCACTTAGGGCGCTAAATCCCTAGTTTTGTTTTAAGACAGGATGGTCACGAACTGTCTATTGGAGATTATACAACATTTATTTATTATAAGCAATAAAAATTTAAATTTAAGTTAAATTTGATAACTATATATTATTTAAAAAATTATTAATTGAAATATTAAATATTATGATATAATTAGTTATGTATAGAGATTTATGTTTTATTATTAATATTTAATATATAAGCAATAATTATACTATACATAAAATAATAAACTAAGATATAAAGAAGTTATATGTTAGAAATTTAATATAAAGTTGAGGATTAATTGTGAAAGTATTATTTATTAATGGATCAGGTCATGAAGACGGCACTTGTGCTAGAGGGTTTAAAGAAATTAGTGATATATTTGATGCAAATGAAGTAACATATGATACTTATTTAGTAGGTAATATGATGTTAAATCAATGTAATGGTTGTGGAGCTTGTGCTAAGCTTAGAGCATGTAGATATGATGATATTGTTAATGAGATTGGAAGTAAATTAGAAGAATATGATGCTATATTAGTAGCTTCTCCAGTTCATTATGCAAGTAGTGCAGGTATATTACAAACACTATTAGATCGTTTATTTTATGTATATGGACGTAAGATGCGTGGTAAGGTATATGCAGCCTTTGCTGCTGCCAGAAGAGCAGGAACAACGGCTACATTAGATCAACTATATAAATATCCATTAATAAGTGGTATGTTAGTTCCTGGTAGTCAATATTGGAATACTATTCATGGTAATTCAAAAGAAGATGTCGAACAAGATCTAGAAGGCTTACAAACATTAAGAACTTTAGCTAATAATATGATTTACTTGATGAAACTGGTTAAGTTAGGTAATGAAAATGGTGTTGAATATCCAACTAGAGAAAGAATTACTAGAACTAACTTCATTAGATAATATGTATAAAGCTATTGAAATTATTTTTATTATTAATGATGATATTACCAGTAAATATCATATAACTATTACTACTAACAATATTAATATCACTATTAGTTATTATATTTTAGATCAATATTTATTTAAAGAT
>SAMEA103957793__coassemble_74_pt1 | contig 48951 bp, 42 predicted proteins | sample SAMEA103957793__metabat2_high_PE_005 | metagenome-assembled genome bin SAMEA103957793 (sample SAMEA103957793) | gut metagenome | biome: gut; material: feces | host: Canis lupus familiaris | collected 2014 | reverse complement strand
TGGAGGGTCAATTTCAAACTACGGTAAGGGGTCAATTTCATATTGACAAATGCACTGGTATTGCACATCTACTTTCTAAATCTCTAGTTCTAGCTTCATTTCTTAATATATTGTCGTTTGGCGAATTATTTGATAGACCATTTATCACATTATTTGATGCCTTTTTAAGTTTAAATATATAATTTATTCAAATTATTTGATGCTTTTCGCTGAATTATTTGATGGACTTATAAATAATTGAGCAGTACATATTTTCGATGTACTGCTGTTTTTTTATATTGTTGTTTCATCAATAGCTGCTAATGCTATTTGTTCATTAATTAGATTTGCTTTTTGATTTGCTAGTAATAATAGAGCTTTATCCATTATTTGATTTATTCTTCTAGGAACACCATTAGAAGCACTAATAATATTGTTATAAGCTTCTGGTGTTAAAACATCTTGATTTAATCCTGCTAATTGTAATTTAGAATCAATGTAATTTTTTGATTCAGCTTTTTCCATATTATTCATTGTATAATTCATTGATATTCTTTGTTTTAAAGCTTCATTAGATTTCATGTTTAATGTGTTTCTAATTATGTTTTGTCCTACTAATAGTAATATGTATGGTTCTTTAGAATCCATATCAAAATTTAACATTATCTTTAGATCGTTTAAAATAGCTGATGGTAAATAATTTGCTTCATCAAGAATTATTACTGGAGTTATACGTTTTTCTATCCATAGTCTCTTAATTTCATCTTGTAAGCTGTTTAAACTTTTTGTCTTAGTATGATACTCATCTAAACCAAATTTAAAACATAACTCTTTGTAAAATTCTCGTACAGTAATAGTAGTGTGAGCTATATAAATAACTTTATATAAATTAGGATTTAAATTTTTAGCCCAATGCCTAATAGTTGTTGTTTTACCTAATCCTGGTTCACCTGTTATTAGCCCTATCCCTTTAATTTCTTCTAAATGTTTTAATCTAAATAATAATTGTTCAGAGTTAGATAATTCTATTTTTGTATCATTATTATTTTTAATAAATGGATTATATTCTAATCCAAATTTCATTAAATAATTCATTTTATTGTCCTGCCTTCGTATTAAATATTGGTTGAGTTCGTTTCATTTTACAATTTGCTTTTTTATCTAGTAATGTAATTTTTGATAATGTATTATCACTATTAACTACATAACATTCTTGATAGTCACTAGAATACCTAATTTTAATACGTTTATTACTGTATTTTTGAGGAACTTCAAATTCAATATTATCAATTTGAATAACACAATCTGCTGAAGTTTTTTTCTCTAATTCTAATAAGAAATCCTTTTCTAGTGAATCATTGGTTAGTCTTATGATTTCGTCACCTGAATCAAAAAATCTATTTATTGGTGTCATATTGATAGAAGAATGTTTAGTGTTATTATAATTATTAACATATTTAAATAAATCATCTTTAAATTCTTCAATAGTAGTTTTACTAGTCAAATGGTAAGATGCCATGAATTGTTTTTTCATTGTTAAAAACCAACGCTCTATTTTAGCCTTATGCTTTATGTAGAATTATACATAAAGCATAAGTCTAAGGTTGAATCACCAATGAAACTATTAGATGAACTATATGCGTATAATGGAATTGTTGATTATAGTGAATTATGTGAAATTGTTTGTCGTATAAATAATAGAGAAAATTATAAAATACATCCAACAACATTCAAAATACCTGTAGAAATGCTAGAAAATGAAAAAAATTCCTTATCTTCACTACCAAATGATAAGATAAGGAATCAGTATAAATTAATTACCAAAAACGTTAAAGTAAACAAACAAAGTATGATTTGTTATAAACAAAAATATTATTCAGTACCAGCTAAATACATTAATGTTAATCTAACATATCAAGTCTATGATAATTATTTATATATATATGATAACACAAAACTTGTTGCAATTCACGAAATAAAAGATAATGTTAAGTATAATTATCTTCAAGAACATATGGAAGAGTTAACAAAATTATCAATTAATGCTGATGAAGATACTATTAAAGCTATTGCTATCAATAATATGAGAGAAATTGGAGAATTATACAAGTGAGTACAATATATACATTATTAAGAGAAAATTTAGAAATATTAAAACTTAAGGGGATGCTTGAAAATCTTGATAATACTATTGATGATATAGTATCTAAAGATCTAAGCTTTACTGAGGGGTTATTAGTCCTAACTAATGCCGAAATTGAGTTGAAGAAAAATAATGCAGTAAAAGCAATGGTGAAAACCGGAGCCTTTCCTTTTATTAAAGAAATAAAAGATTTTGATTTTGAATTTCAACCTAGTATAAATAAACAACAAATCTTGGAATTAAATAACCTTGGGTTTATAGAGAATGGTAATAATATTGTATTCTTAGGCCCATCAGGTGTTGGTAAAACTCATTTAGCTACTGCTTTAGGAATAACATCTGCTAAGAACAGATATTCTACTTACTTTATAAAATGCCATGATTTAATAGCACAATTAAAAAAAGCTAAATTAGAAAATAGATTAGCTGAACGTATTAAAAATTTTGCTAGATATAAATTATTAATATTAGATGAATTAGGTTACTTACCAATTGATAAAGAAGACTCTAAACTGTTTTTTCAATTAATAGATAAACGTTATGAAAAGCGTAGTACAATAATCACTACAAACATAAACTTTGCTGAATGGGACGGAATATTTGGCGATCCTATTACTGCTAATGCTATTATGGATAGAATTATGCATCACGCTGATGTAATTAGAATTAATGGAAAATCATATAGATTAAGAGAACATTTAGTTTTAAATAGCACTGAGAACTAATGTGCATGCTTAAATGATCAAAATTGTACATATTAATATTGACATTTATACAAGTGTATCAGCCTCAGACTTCTAATAGGTATTATTTGTAGGATATTAATACAATCTTAGGAGCATACCTTATAAATATGTAATATGTTACTAAAGTATTATTGTTGTTTTATATTAAGCCCTTTATAAGTAAATTCTATTAATTTCCATAAATACGATGAATCATCTATATCTTCTACTAACACCATTGCTTTTGACCATCATATGGATATTCATATTTAACAGTGCAAATCAACTCTACTAATGCTGTAACTGGTTTAAATAATAATCTTGTTATTCGCACTTTATATGGCACTAAAATTTAAAAATATAATAGAATTAATTAAAGATGCATCCTTAAATAATATGACCATAATTAGTTCAAGCTCTTAAGGATGCATCTGTTTTTAATTTGTAATTATTAACTTAAATTTTATTAAATAATCAGGGAAATATCACTATATCTCACGCTTTTATACTAATTTTGTTAATGCGCTTAAGTCATTAATGCTTAGTCTTGTTAATGTTTCTTTTAGTTTAATTAGTTGTTCTAACTCACTTTCTTTTTCTTTACTTTCTAATAGTGGGTCTATCTTTTTTGCTACTTCAGCGTCACTTGTGTTTAAAATATATTAATTTATACTTATTTATATATTTAAGTATATCCGTAGATAGTAGAAAGTATTATTTACATTTTAAAGTTTAAATTAGAAATCTATTTTAAACAAAATTAATTAATATAATTAAGATCTATTCTTATAAGAGTAAAGTTATATATATTAATTTACACATTCTTATATCTATTAATTGGTCGCAATAGAATATCAATAGCTTTTTCTGGTATATAGTTTGCTTCATTAATTACTTCGACTTTATTATTAATATACTTAAACTTATAGTAAGTTGAACCATTTAAAGTATTAGTACTAACTCTAATCTTAGATATATCATAATTGTCCCATGATTCTGCATAAACATTATCTAAAATTAAATTAGGCTTGGTTTCAGTTTTTAAGTTTAACGCTTCTTCTAATGTTTGTTTATTACTTATTACATGCCATTCATTTTTATGTACTGTTTCTAGATTACCCCAAACATTAACAACAAAAACTTTTCCTTTGTTTTCTATCAAATCTGAATAAAAAAATACATTTTCATCATCTAAATATGTACATAAAATAGTATTAGTATTCCAACTTGTACCTGAACAATTTATAAGACGGTAATATGTTTTATCAGTTCTAGAATCGTAAAGTTTAAATTCGACAGTGTTATATGTAGAATTTGTTCTAAAAAAGTACGCATATCCATTTTTTATTTTTGATAATGTCCATTCTTCAAAGTTAACCAACACACCTTTTATATTTAAATCATAATTGTCTTCTTCGTTTAATTTTACCAGTTCACGATTTTCATTAAATCTTTTAATTACAACATCTTCCTTATTTGAATTACTCATATAAACATAAAAAACTATGTTATCTTTGGATAAAAAGTAGTTTGTTTGTTTAGTTGTTCTAATAAACTTAGTATTAGTATTTGCATCAAACTCATCTATTTTATCATTAAATACATATTTATTTCCATAAACATCTTTTATAAAATCATAGACTACAATTCGTGAATTATTATATAAAGGAACAAATTTAAGAGTAAAATCGTCTTGTAAAATATAATCATATACAATGTTATTAATCAATACTAAATTATTTTTAATTTTTGATATAACAACATCAATTATTTTATAAATATAGTTAGTATTATTATTAATTATATAGCTTTGACGTGTTGAATTAGAATAATAATCAATAGTATCATAATTACTTGATCCTAGTGCAACATCATTCTCATTTACATATTGAGCACGTTTAGATGTACCTTTAGGCACGAAACTAATAAAAGTATATTGTCCAACTATTAAAAATTTATCAACTTCACCATCTATTTCATCTTGAGTAATTACTTCCTCTATAATTTTGCCTTTATACTTTACTTCACATTTAGCAACAGTATTTAAACATTCTACCCTAGCAAAACCTGAAGTTTTGTTTAAATCTTTCGTATTATTATCAGTAAAATCTACTATAATAGCGTTTCCTTTATGATCATAAATATCATATTTCACACCTTCAGTAGTAGCAAATTCAATATAAGCTTTACCTTTATAATGAGTTGGATAGACTTGAAAAGATCCAGTTGTATCTTTTTCTAGATTACTAACAGTTATTTTTTTGAATGTAACCTTAGCAATACCATTTTCATCGAACTCAGGGTCAGTTGATTCAAAGAATGAAGATTGATAAACTAATTCGTTATACTTTTTAACAGCAGTATTTTTAATATTTGCTTTTTGATTATCAGTTTTACCATTCATATCTATTCCAATAGATGAAGCGTTTGGCATCACGCACATATATTCATCCAAATTCTTAAATGAAACCTTAAAATCAATATTAGAATCTGGAGAAATATCAGTATTATTATCATTATTGTCATTAGGTAGAATATCGTTACTGTTTTGATTACATCCTATTAAAGAGAGACTAAAGAAACAAATCAGTATTATCAAAATTCTATTTAACACCTTTCTCATCATATACCTCCTATTATGCTTTAATATATTTATATTATACCCCCCCGCATATTCTTGTCAAATATACACAGTATAAAAAATAAGTATTTATATCATTAATTATATATTTCTTTTTTATAGTTTTTTATCTTATTTTTCTATTAGGGTTGATTGTTAAATCAACTAGAAAATCATCATTAAATACTATATAAATCGGTAGAGCAAAGGTACTATTCCGAATAATTAGACTTTTTGTTAAAAAAGTGAAATTACACCTTTGTTAAGCCAAATATTTTTTAGTCCTTCAAACAAATAGTATCGATTAGATTGGTAACACGACAGTCTCGTTCAAATAGTTTCATTTCATGCTTTTGGGGTGACATTTAAAACTCATCAATTTAATTCATTATAAATCAATTTAATTAATAGAAAACATCGATTCGTATAGAATTTTATACAAAAAATTACGTTTCATACCATCTCAAAACAGTCTTCAAAAAATAATTCTAAAATTCATTAATAAATAATATACTTTAATATAAAATCCAAAAGCATTCTATCTTAAACTTTTGTTGTCATTATAAATATGTACTATAAAACAACAAAAATGATACTAGATATCTAATTAAGATTAATTAATTTTAAATAAAATTATATCTAGTATCATTTAATTATTATTTTAATAGTAACTCTACTATTTCTATGTAACCATTAGCACTAGCATAATATAGTGCATCATTACCTGAATTATCTTTATATTCTTTATTAGCCTTATATTCTATTAATAATTTAACATTATCTTTTTTACCTATTTTAGATGCTATTATTAATGGTGTTTCACCCAACTTATTCTTTTCATTTAAATTACAATTGTTATCTAATAGTAATTTAGTAATTACGTTATTATTTAATCTAGAAGCATAATGTAATGGATTATTACCACCAATATCACTAATATTTGTATTAGCATGACTTCCAAGTAATAATTCCACTATAAATAAATTATTATTCTTAGTTGCTAATAAGAGGGCAGATTCACCTTTATCATTTACACTATTTATATTATAAGTATTACTTTGAAGTAGCTTTTTAACTACTTCACTTTCATTACTGTATACAGCTTGGTGAAGTGGAGTATTACCAAAGTTATCTTTTTCATCTGATGTTAAATAATCTACTAACCTACCTAAACCTAATGATGTAGCATATTCCAATGCAGTGTGTCCATTATCATCTAAACTACTAAGGTCTGCACCAAGTTCTATTAGCTTAATCGCAACTTCAGTTTTCTTATTTAATATAGCGTATATAATAGGGGTTCTACCAAGATAATCTCTAGCATTTATATCACTATGATATTCTAATAACATATTTATTATCTCTTTGCTACCACAAGTAGCAGCTAAATGTAGGGGTGAAACGCCTTCATTATCAGTTAATAATGGATTGGCATTATGTTCTAACAATAATTTTACAGTATCTCTATCACCATTTTTAGAAGCATAATATAATGCTGTTTTACCACTGTCATCTCTTTCGTTTATATTAGTTATATTATTAATTAATATTTTGACAATTTCTTTTTGTCTATTAATAGTTGCTACAATAAATGGACTTTTACTCATATTATACACCTCCAAGTTCTAGTATCTTTTTAGCAATTTCTACTTTATCATTTTCAAGTAATAGTGTAAGAGCTGTTTTACCATCATTATTTGTAATGCTTAAATCTAGATCTAAATCAGATATAACATCTAGTAAAAGTAAGGCGTCACTTTCTCTATATACATTAACAAGCATCATAAATGGAGTTTCTCCATTTTTATTTTTTATAGTAAAATCTAAATCATAATCTATTAAATCGGTTAACATTTTAGATGCTTCACTTGAGGCGTTAGCAAATAAATTATGTAATATAGTATTACCATTAATATCTGGTTTATTTATATCTATATTATAGTTTAATAATTCTTTAAATATAACTAACTCTATATAACAATTATCTACATGATTAAATCTAGTTGCTAAAGAACATAAAAAATTAAGGGGTGTATTATAATTATCATCAACATAACTATTAATAAATCTTACATCACTAAGAAATAATTTTGTTATTCTTTCATAGTTATGTTTACTAATTTCACCTAGTATTGATACTTTACTTATAATTAATGCTTTAACAAAATAATAGAATGGACTTTTACCAGTAATGGTATTAATAGTATTTAAATTTTGATTATACTTTAACAAAGTCTCTATAACATCATACTGTAAATTTAAACTAGCTATATCTATAGCTCTTAAGTCCCTTAAACTATTATTATAACCATCATATGTTACTTCTAAATCACTATTTCTTAATAAATATTCATCTACAATATCAGAATATCCATATAGTGCAGCATCACATAATTTAATGCCATATGTTAAATCATTTTCACTTAAATTAAGTAATATTCTAACTACTTCTTTATTTAGCGTTTCTAAGGCAAAATCATATGCTTTCTTACCAATATTAGTTTCTTTATTAATATCTATATTAGATTTTAATATTTCTTTTAAAGTATTAATATAAGGACTAGAGTATTCTTTATATTTATCTATATTATCTTTATAAGTACGTAAACTTATTAGTCCATCTAACACCATATGTAAGACATTTTTACCATCACTTGGATCTACTTTATCATACTTAATATTAAATTCGTTTAATACTTCAAATACATAATAATTACCCATAACAGCAGCACGATAATAGAACATCTTATTGCTATCATTTCTCTTATTAGGATTTATACCATTATCTAATAATAATCTAATAATATTTTTAATATCATTTATATGTTCATTAGGATTTCTAATATCTTTTATTAAAAATAATGGAGTCTCTTCATAATTATTAGTTTTAAAATTTATTTTTGTATTAGATTGTTTAAATAACTTTATGATAATTGACAATAATTCATAGTCACAATATTTAACTAAATAGTGAAATATGGTATTACCATAATTATCAGATATATCTAAAATATCTCTAAAATTACTAAGATGATTTCTTATTAGATTATATTTGTCAGTTAATGACTTATTTTGATAATAATAGGAATCTAGTTCATAAAATAAATCATTCATAGCATCACCATAATTAATCTACATCAATAATCCATGGGTTATAGAACCAATCACCATCATCTTCATCTTCAGTAGTTAGTAGTCCTTCTAATGCACCCACTGTATCTTGGTAACGCTCATAAACACCATCAGGATTTGTTCTATATGTCCAAAATAAACCACCAATAATATATGATATGCCATACTCTTTCCAGGAATGGAAAGTTTCTATCATATAACTAGCTATAGTATCTAGTATTTCCCAGGCTTCATCCTCACTTAAGTATCCCAAGTAATACGACCATCTTGTAATCATACTAGCACGACCATAATCCCATCCTAAAATTATATTATCTGGTAACTTATCTTTAAAATACTGGGCAAATTCATATCCGTTTTTAGCAATAATAATATCTTCTTCATCACTATCATCATCAATACACTCTAGATATGATGAAGCATCTATATAGTCTAAATATTCATCGCTATGACCACTGTTTAATAACCAGGCTATTGTATCTAATGTATCTTCTTTACTATTAATACCCCATATGTCAGACAATATATAATTAACTTTTTGTTTAAAGAAATCATCATCTTCTTCCACAGCTAACTGATCACTTTCATGTCCATTAATGTATGTTAAGATTCCTGATAATAGAACTTCAAAGTGTCTAATATATGGATCATCACTACTTATGGTAATAGTATTACCACTAGGTATTTCTCTATACATTTCATTAATTAACTCATATAATTTATCAAAAGAAAACGGACCAAATATAGCTTCATTAAAGTCACTCATATTAGGCATAGAATACCCTGAAGTACCATTCATCATATTATTAATCATTTCCATTTGCTTAGCCATTAGTTCTTCATAATTAACTCCATTATTTGGATCACCACCAAAGAACTGTTCATTTAGGGCATCTTGCATTGCTTTAGCTTGAGCATCTATAGCATCACTACCTCTTGATAACGCTTCTTCTTTAGCTTTTTTTGCATTTTCTAGTATTGTTTTAGTATCTACTCCTGGTACACTTTCTTTAATTTGTTCTATGTCTATTCCTTCTTCCAAATTACCTAATGCACTCTTTAAAGCATCTTGCATCATATTTCCTATATTAGCAAAACCTTCACCATAAGTTTCCTCTAAATAGTTTTTCATCATTTCATCTAAATTATTAGTATCCATTTTATTATTTGACATAACAATTCTCCTTAATTAGCTTTATAGTTTATTTTAACTGACTTACCAAGCACATAAAGACCATCACCTACACTAATTGCGTGTTTATCATCTTCACTAAAGCCTATAGTCTCACCATCATTTAATAAAACATCATAATAAATAACATAACATACTATATCATATACAAAATTTCTTAAATCATACGGATCAATATCTACATCTATAACTTCTATCTCATTAAAGCCAAACTGCACTAAACCTGTAGTATAAGCAGAAAACATATCATTATCACGAACAATATTAATCCATACTAAATCATCTATAGGTATATATGAATTATCTTCATTTATACCTAAGGCTATATCTATATACATTCTAGGTTCATATATTGTATCATTAGCATATAAGCCAAAGACATTATTAAAGCTAGCACAAGCAGCCATAGCTTTAATAAATAACAATGAAGTATCTCTTATATCACTTTTTTTATCACTTACAGCAACCATTATATGGCACTTATGCTTATCGACTACACTATGTGCATATTCTCTTGATATATAGTTATTACTTGCTGCAACATCTAATTCATCTTTAGGTATTGGTCCATTCATAAGACATATACTTAGTATACTATTCTCTATAGATGTAACATAAACATCTTCTTTAAGATCTTCTTCATTTACTTTAATATTTAAGTTAAACATATTATTTAAATTATTAACAATATCATAAATATTAAACTTATTATTCTCTAATAAAACAAAACCAACAAAAGTGCCTCTATTTGCTTTTCTTTCTTCTATCTTATTAGCTTCATCCTTCCAGTATGATTTAACCATTTCAACTAGTTCTTTAGCTTCATTAATAGCAGTTTCTTCTTTAAATTCTTTCATCTCACTATATGTATGTCCAGAAGTTATAAGTTCATCACCACTATATCCACCACTTACACCTAGTAACCATTTACCTACTAATTTATCTTTATATTTAAATATATAATATTTTAAATCATCTAAGATAAACGTATCACAAAAAATTATTTTAGCTGGTTTATGTCCTAGTTCACTTGGATGACTTAACCACTCTATCATATTTTTAGTAGCATACTCTAATTGTGTCATAGCTACCCCCAGTTAAGATTTTTCTATATCATGTAAAATTTTAAATTTTCTATCTAAGACTTTATAATAATCCTTATCATTATCATCAGTATATAATAATACTATATTTAAATTAGACTCTATAATAATACCTGATAATATAAGTTTATTATCTAAACAAAGTGTATGTATCATTTCACCACTGTCTAGTAATTCTTTTAGTTTAACCAAATAGTTATAGCTAATGTTAGATAATAGAGCATCATTCATCTTAAAAGTAAGTTGATATGTAAAACTATCATTATCATAAGAAATATTACAATATGGATTATTTGGTAAATAATTATTATCATTTAAATTAAATAAATCAATAACACTCTTTAATCTTTTATAATCTATTCTTATAGAATTAGTAGAATTTTGTTTTTCAAATATTTCATCATCATCACTACTAGTTTGTAATAAATAATCACTTTCTGGATTAATCCAATGACACTCCATTTCCTCTATAGACTTATTATTATTTATTTCTTCTTTTAATGTTAAAAACTCATAATCATCAGGAATTAATGTTAAACCATTATTCACTGCTTCTAATGCCCTTTCTTTATTTCCAAAATGTGCTTCTAATTTACCTAATAATAACCAAACCCATGGATATTCCGGATCAACTAAGGCTCCAAACCTAGCATATCTTAATGCATCTTTAAGTCTAGATACATATACTAGTGCACAAGAATACCTATAAAACCAAGTACCTGAAGTAAGTGCATTTTTTAAAGAATATGGCATAAATCTGACTGTTTTTATATAGTAATCATATGTACCAATATTATTACAAATATATGAATACCATAGTGCTACATCTAAGTTTTCTCTAGCTTCAAGTTCTGTAAATTTCTCTAGTTCAACACCTTCATTTATATAGTTATCTAAATAATCATACATCTTATTAAAATAACCACTATTATCATCTAAACAAGAGTTTAAATAATCTATTTGTTCTTCTTTTAAGATTATCTTATTGTCATTAGTATCATCATCATTTTTAGTATCTAAAGTAATATTATTGGCATTAGGTCTAAATGCATGATATACAGACCATTTAACATTAGAATTAGCAAAATAAGCCAACATTAAATCCATAAATTCACTAAAATCCCATGCTATAAAGTCTATATATCCTATATCCATACCATTAGCAGTACCAATAATCTCTACTACGTCTGTTGTTGCTAACTTGGAGATATAATCTAAAATATTGTCTCTTAAATCATATATAGCATCATTATCATCATTAAATCCTAAAAGTGAATAACTAATAAAACCTGCGACAATACCATTATTATAATATTCATCTACTATGTCAGTAGAACCACTATTATATTCATTTAGTAATGGTATAAAGTTTGTAGTACCACTTATAATATCTTCTCTCCAATATTCACTATTAGGTACTGGATCATTATGATATTCATAAAATTCATTTAAATAATCACAAGCACTTATATTAAGTTTATAATTATTTAATTCTAAATATTCTCTTAAAGTTAACATAGGAAGCATATCATCTAATTTATCTTTAATAATATTTATTTTTCTAATATATTTCATGGTAGTTATTTCACCTAAAATATGATCTAAAAAATTAAACACTATAAAATATATCTTACCTAAATTATCTTCTATATCATCTATAAATAGTGATGAATATATATCTAAAGTGAGTTCATTATTATTTATATTATTAACTTTATAATAAATATCTTCTATAGAATAACTAATACCATCAAGTTTTAAGCTATCACCAATATCACCTATTTTACCTATCCTAACAACCCAGTTATTTAATGCTTCTTTAGGCATTTGTTCTACAAAATAAACTATAGGATACAATTTATGCTTCATACCTTCAGGTGATAAAATTAATTCATTTTTATCCTTATTAACTGATATCTCAAAAGAGATATCACCAAAAGCTATTTTTAAACAGTTATCTATCTTATCTAACGCTCTATTAATATCATTACTATTAATTAAGTTTCTAATATCTTCTTCATTAACTAAGAATGCTTTCCAAGCATTATCTACTCTTTCTTTAAAGCGATATCTAAAACGAGGACATTCTAGTTCTTGATAACAATTTAATAAAAGTTCTTTAGTATCATTATCTTCATTATTTAAATTATATGCTTTTTCAAATTCCTTTGTAGCTAGTGGTATATTATCTAAATAATAATATGCATACCCTAAACGATAATGATAAATAAAATAATCTATAAAATAATCCTCATGTTTAGTTAATAATCTAACAACTTCATTTAAAAGATCTTTATCTTGACAATTAGCATAATTATTATATGCTCTAGCTAACTCTAAATCTAACTCAGGAGTTCTACTATCTTCATCTATAGCTTCTAATTCTTCTATTATTAGTTCATACTTTTCTTCTTTATGCCACTTTTGACATTGCTTTAATAATTCATTCATCACTTTAGTCCTCCTTAATTAGATTTAACATATCATTATGTGATAGAGGTTCTACTAAAGTATTTATTGCATCTAGCATCTCATAGTCTTTTAGATATGTAAATAATGTTTCGTAGTCAATAATATCTTCCATTTCATAAGAATCTCTATTATCTTTATCACCATTACACAACACTAGAGCTATCTTAAAACCAAGAAAATTATCTTCATTAATTACATCTTTATATTCACTATTAATAGATGGACGTCTAGGTAAAACCGTTCTAACTCCTTCAGTTAATGTATAAACACCAATAATACCTTCATCTTGTTTATAATATGTAGCTTTAGCATAATAAGCATCTAAATTTTCTAAATTAGTTATATAATTACTAAATGCTACTACTGGATCATCTAATTTAAATAATTTATCTATTGTAAATCTATCAATAGCAACATCTACAGTTAAACAAGGCAACATCAAATATTGGTGTTCTACTGTTAAGTGTCTATCAATCTCATTTAATCCGTATAATATATCACTCTTATAATCATAATTTAAAAATTCACTAATAGTATAGATATTAGTTTCATCACTTATTTCCTTAGTATTTAGAAAATCAGCTAATTTATAAATTGCTAATAACATAATTTTATAGTCATAAATACTAGCTGGATTAGGTATATTAAATTCATACTTATTATCATTATAAGCTAGAGAGAATCCTCTAGCTGTTAGGTTAAGCTTACCTAAAATAATTTGTTCAAAGTCATTAATATAAGCTTTAGATATATCTATATCATCACCTAAATCATAAACTTCTAAATCCTCAAATAAATCTAAACATTCCTTAATGGTTAAGGACCTATCTAGACTCCTATTAGAAACATAAAATGACTTACTCATAACATCACCATCCTATTTAATTTTTTGCAGTCTTTTTTTTAATTCTACCATAAAAATATTTATCTCTACTATAATTATATTTTTCTATTCATATTTTTTTCATATATTACATAATCTTACACTTAATATCATAATATTTTCATACAATTTTATATAATATGTTTGATTTAGAAATATTATATTAAACCTAATATTTGAGCACTATTACTGCTTGTTTTACATATATTAGTCAATATAAAAATTATATTACATATAGTAATATTTTCACTAATGAACTTCGTTCATTTATGTATTGCTTTTTTATTTTTTATGTGTTAAAGTGTAATGAGGTGTTATTTATATGGATACTGTCGATATACTAAAATTGTATTTTAAAAATGAAAAAATTGAGTCTATTAGTGATGAGCTATATAATGAGCTTAAACTACAAAATTTAGCTCAATATCTTTACTATGTTTTAAAAGATAATAAGTCTATTGGTAATTATTATCTTAAGTGTCAGATAGTACAAGAAAAATATCTTCATTTACAAGAAGAATTATCCTCTATATTAAATGAAGCTAAGATAAAACATACTTTTATTAAAGGTTCTGTTTTATGTACTATTTATCCTGATAAAGCTCTAAGAACTAGAGGAGATATTGATATACTTATAATAGATGATAATTTTGATAAAGCCTTAAGTGTATTAAAAAATAATAATTATCTAAAGGGAGATAGTTGTTATCATCATATTGGCTTTACTAAATATGGTTTAGAAATCGAATTACACAGACATATATTATCCAGCAATTATAAAAATAATACCTATTTTGATAATCTTTTAAAGTTTAATTTAGTAAATGAATATGAATATAGATTAGATGAGACTATTCACTATCTATATGCATTATGGCACTTTCATAAGCATGTAATAACTGGCGAAGGTATTAGATACTTACTTGACTTTTACTATATGCAAAAGAATTGGGATTTAGATCATGACTTTATTAATAAAGAACTTATTAATACTAATTTATCTAGATTTCATACGTCTATTATGAATGGTGTATATATCATTACTGGTGAGAAACTTTGGGGTTTTGATAATGAGAATGATTTTAAACTTATTAATTTACTTAGAGATTCTGGGATACATGGTAGAAATACTAATCCTACAGAAAATTTAATGTCAGCAAACTCTAAATCTAAGTTTTATTATATTTGTGATAGATTATTCTTATTTAATAAACTAGAAAGACAAACTCTATATCCTAGATTAAGTAAGTCTATCTTCTTCTACCCTATACTACTCACTCACCGTAGTTGTCATTTATTATTTACTAGATTAAAATCTCTTAAAAGATATCTTAAATTTAAGAAAAATGACGATAGAAACAATCTATTGTCGGAAATAGGAGTGATTGAACTATGAGTCATGACTATGAACCACCACAAATAGTTGAAATTGAAGTTATTTGTGATGACGTAGTAGCATCTTCTAGTGCTACTAATGATGGTACCTCTGGTTGGCTACCATGGGTATAAAAAAAGTTATTATGAAAAAGAAGGAAAATTAAAATGAAAAAAATTTTTATGTTAGTCTTAGCATTCTTTGGACTAACAACACTGTTTACTACATGTAACATGAATGTAGATGCAGTAAGTCAAGATATTATTGTTAAAGATAACGTAACTTATGAAAAAGTTACTGATGTTTCTGAAGTAACAGAAGGTAATTATATATTTGGCGCTGATGGTTATGATGTGGTAGCTGGAAAATATAATGGTAGTAAAAGATTTGATAAAACTGATTCTAGTGAATCAGGTATAACAAATGCTACAGTTTTTACTTTCGAAAGAGGAACAACAGGATTTTATATTAAAGATGGTGACAACTATTTATATGATTCTAACAAAAACATTAAGCATAGTACAACACCAAAAGGCGAAGCAGTTATAGCTCAAGATGGGAAATATATCACTATAACTTATGGTGTAAATCCTATTAAGTATAATACTAGCGGATATTTTAAAACTTATGCAAAAAGTTTTACAGCAGGAAAAAACATTCAACTATTTAAAGCTAAAGTAGTTAATCCTGAAGCTAAAACTTATACCGTAACATTAAATACTATGGGTGGTAATACTTTAGAACCTATAGTTCTACCTGAAAATAACAATTTATCAGGATTACCTACACCAGAAAAGAATGGTTTTTTATTTGATGGTTGGTTTAAAGAAGAATCATTAACTACTAAATGGGATTCAAGTATCGACAAGTTAACTTCTGATATTACATTATATGCTAAATGGGTTGAATCACCTTATATAACAATTAATTCATTAGAAGAACTTGAAAGTGCAGAATATTATTTTGGCTCTTCTAATGGTTTTGCCGCTAATTATGAAAGCAAAAAATTTACTTTAAGTGAAGATATTAACAAAGCAATTAGATTTACTATTTATAAAATAACTGAGTCAAAAGTTCTTGTATCTTTTATTAGTAATGGCGAAACAAAATATTTAGTGAAACACACTTCTAATGCAGATATTGAGGTAACTAATGAAATAGAACTTAGTGCCAATAACTTAATTGATTTTGTAATATTAGATAATACATTAGTATTAAAAGCAGGAGATGGTAGATGTTTATCGTTAAATAGTACATTTTTAAGATACTACGGCAATCCTAATCAATTCCCATATGCTTCTTTCCACAAAATTAAAGATAGTAATTTAGATATTAATGAATTCTATATGTCTTTTGTAGAAACTAAAGCATCATTAAAATTAGATTATAAAGTTGATACTTTAGAAGCTACAGATGTAGACTTAAGATTTGGTACTATCGTAGATAAAACATTATATAATGCCAATGCTAATTATGGTGTTGTAGCTGTTAAATCTTCTTCTAGCATCAAATTAACACAAGGTTTACAAGATGCAACTAATATTGCTGACTTCGTTGCTAAAAACCAAGGTGCTAAGAATGTAGAAGCTACTCCTGTTGAAGTTGCTAATGGTTACCAATTTGCTTGGGTAATTAACAACATTGAAGAACAAGAATTAAAATATAATGAAGAATTTATTGCTGCAGTATATATGGAATTAGATGGAAAATTATATTTTGCTACACCTAAAACTGCATCAGTTCTATCAGTACGTGATACATATATCAATGATAAACTAGATATTCCTGCAAACGTACTAGAAGTATTAAAGAAATTAGCTTAAGGGGGAAACAAGCATGAATAACAAATATGAAGCACCGATTTTAGAGGAAGAAATAATCAATATAGAAGACGTTGTAGCAACATCAAGCTTTGGTAGTGATTATCCTGGTGATATTTCTAAACCATTTAGCTGGATACCTTTTAAGAGAAAATAGAAAGGACTTAACTTAAATGAAACATAAGTTAATAGCAACTATTTTAGCTTCAGTATTAGCTACTACTTCTTTATTTGCTATAACCACTAGCAAAAACTTACCAGTCGTAGAAGCAAGTGCACCTAAAGCTGATATAGTAGGGGAGTATTATAAAGATGTTAATTTAAATTTACAAGGTCAAGATTTTATTGACCAACTTACTCCAATAATTAATAAAGGATTTAAATCTCACTCATATGACAAGGCTAAAGAAGTTTTAGCTAAATCTGATCAAGATCCAAATAATAAAAATAACATAATTTGTTTTTATACAGGTCAATCATTAAGTGGCGGTTGGAACCGTGAACATGTTTGGGCGAAATCTCATGGTTTCCCACAATCAAGTAAACATGCATATAGCGACTCTCACCATCTAAGACCAACATTAATCTCTATTAACTCTACAAGAGGCAATAAAGATTTTGCTGAAGTACCTAATGGTAAAACAGATGGTTTTGGTAATAGATGGGATAGTAATTTCTTCGAACCACGTGATGAAGTTAAAGGTGATGTTGCACGTATAATGTTTTATATGGTTACCAAATATAACCATATAGATGGTGTAAACTTAACTTTAACTAATAATGTTCCAACACCACGTGATGATTATGGGAATGGAAAATTTGGACACTTAGATACACTTATTAAATGGCATTATCAAGATCCAGTTTCACCATTTGAAATGAATCGTAATAATGTAGTATATAGTTACCAAAATAACCGTAATCCCTATATTGATCATCCTGAATATGTTGATTTAGCTTTCCCTAATGAGTTTAGTGGTGCTGAAGTTGATCAACAAAAGGTAGATAATGTGGTAGCATTAATTGATGCATTACCTACTACTATTACATTAGAAGATAAGGTACAAATTAAAGCTGCAGAATCTGCATACTTTAAATTAAATTATAAAGAGAAACAATTAGTTACTAACTACAAAAAATTAACTAAAGCTCTAAATGATTTAGCCAAATTAGAGGGCACAGGTGAAGGCGGTGGCGAAGTTACACCTCCAGTAACACCTGAGGGTGATGGCTTAAAAATTACTTTTGAATCAGTACCTAACTCAAAATTCGTATTAAATAAAACATTAGACATTTCTAATAAACAATATTTTGTGAATGGTTATTACAAAGCAGGTGCTAGTGATTTCAGAATTGGACATAATGATAATCCACAACACATAAATGAAAAATATGGTAATGCTTCAGTGATAACTAATCAAGTGGCTTCTATAGAAGGTTTATATAATGTTTCAAATTTAACACACGTATCATATGAATCAACAACTACACATGGTACTGTTAATAAAGCTCATTTACTGTTTAAAGCTGAAGGTAGTACAACTTATGAATTAGTAGATACAATTAATTTTGTTCCAAGTGGAACATTGACTATGCCTAGAGCTAAAACAGGAAGCTTCGTTCTAATATTTGAAGGTAATAAACCAAGAGTAACATTAAAATCTATTACATTAAATACAGGTGAAGCCACAAATCCTGATACAACTAATCCATTATCAAGTGTAAATGTAAAAGAAAGTGTAAAGTTCACTATCGAAAACAACTTATTAACTGATGCTGGTTATAGATTAGGTGGTATTTTCGATAAATCATTATTCGAAGGTGCAACAGACTTTGGTATAATAGCTGTAGATATGAATGCTGATAATAAAACTATTACTAGTTTAGGTACTACTATGGAAGAATTAAAAGCATCATTAAATGGTATGCGTCATCAAATTGTTTCTGCATTCAATGAAAAACATGAGGATGGCAATAAATACCAATTCGCTTATGTAATATCAAATGCAATTGAAGTAAAGAATTTAGCTATTACTTCTTGTGTATATATGATAAAAGATGGTAAATTATATTTATCAAATGAAAAAACATCAACATTTATGCAAGCATTAAATGCTTATTTAAATGATTCTAACTTAACTACTCATGAATTAGAGTTAGTTAAAACAGCTATAGAAATTTTAAAATAACATCTATATAGGTGGATTTATGAATATAAAAACATGTAACTTAATCATTAATTTTAACTTAAGATATTTAGAAGAATTTAAGAATATTAAAAATTACGAGACAAGAGAACCTTCTCAATATAGTATAAATACAGTAGATAATAGAATTATCTTTAAGAAAGATAATTTAGTTAAAACTACAGATTTATATAAACTATATCTTGATAATGGTATTCTTTATCAAGAAAATTATATTAATAATATCTTAGTAGGAACATTAAAGTATAACAATAAAGATATTGATCTATATCTTTATAATGATAATCATTATTATGAATATGTTTTAAGCCAATATGCATATGTATATCTAATTGAACACTATACTGAATATGTATATATTCATTCATCAAGTATAAAATATAATGATAAAGTTATACTTCTTCTTGCTCGTTCAGGTGTTGGTAAATCAACACTACGTAATACATTCTTAACTACTACTGGTTCAGTATGTATCAATGATGATAAGAATATCATAGGTTTAGTTAATGATGAGTTACATGTTTTTAATTCTATATATGCTGGTAAAGAGTATATAAGTACAAATACTTGTGGCACACTTAGTGCACTAGTATTTTTAGAACAAGGTCAAGCTAACAAATTGATACCAATTAATGGTATAGAAGTATTAAAAAGAATACTGGGACAAGTTAAGTTAGCAAATAATAAAAACAAAGATTCATGGAATGAGATTTTGGATAAATTATTAGAAACTAAAGCATATGTTTATGAAAACATCATAAGTAATCATACTGCTACAGATTTAATTCATTTTTTGGAGGGATATAATTGTGAAAATAAAAAATAATAATATCTTAAAACAAATTGGTAATGATTATGTAATTATACCACTTGATGATACTACTTCTGACTTAGATAAAGTATTTAAAATTAATAAAGTTGGTGTAGAAATCTATAATCTATTACAAGAAGACATAACATTTAATGCATTAATTGATAAACTATTAGAGTTATATAGTGTTGATAAAGATGTATTAATTAGTGATGTAGATAAGTTTATTAATAAGTTAAAAGATAAAGGATTATTAGATGTATAAATTTGATGATTTATATCCTATTATTAAAGATGAAGTATCTAAAGGTCATACGATAGCTATAAGAATACATGGTACTAGTATGAAGCCTTTACTTAAAGATAATACAAAAGTATTATTATCTAAAGTAGATGAAATTCATATAAATGATATTATTTTCTTTGAAAGAGAAAATAAGGAATATGTTATTCATCGTGTAATTAGTATAGAAGGTGATAATATATCATTTATGGGTGATCATCAAACTATACTTGAAAAAAATATTAAACCATCACAATGTTTTGCTAAAGCTATTGGTTACTATAAGAAAGATAAACTTAAATATTTCAAAGGTATAGGATATAAACTATACTTATTTAGTCTAAAGTTTAAATTTATTAGGAGGATATACACTAGATGTTAAATAATAAGAAACATATAATATCTTTATCAATACTTAATGTATTATCTTCTATAAGTTTAGTACTAATAGCATATTTAAGTAGATTAGTTATAGATTCTGCTAATAATAAAGATATAGAATATTTAAAATATATATTACTATTCATTGGTATAACAATATTTTTAGATATAATATTTAAGGTAGGTTATAAATATTTATACTACTACTTTTATGTTAAAGACATTAAAATACTAAAAGAAAAAGTATATCTTAGCTCATTATTAGATGTAGATAATAAGAATATTACTGATTATATTCAAAATTTTAATGAAGATATTAATAATATTTTAAACTATAAACTAATAACTATACCTAACTTAATATATAATATAGGACTACTTTTAGCATCATCAATATTATTATTAATCTTTAATTATAAAATATTTATAATCTTATTATTAATAATGTTAATAATTGTAACTGTAGGATTCTTTTATTTAAAGAAAGTAAAATCTAAAGTTAAAGAACGTCAAAGTGAACAAGCACTACTTACAGCTTATTACAAAGATAGTATACAAAATAAAGAATTATGTAAATTATATACTAGTTATGATAACTTTAAACTGTTTTTTAATAAACATAATAATAAATATATAAATAAACTAAAAAGTGAAGGGATACTTTATACTACCTCTTCATCACTAATATATATATTTTCTAATTTATTATTATTAACTTTATTAATAACAAGTAGTTACTTAATATTAAAAGATTTAATAACTCTTGGTTCTATAGCATTATTAATTCAATTATTCTCATATATTATTAATCCATTATTCAGTATTCCGTCAATTTTTAGTTCTATAGGTCAAGCTAAGGCTAGTTTAGATAGACTAAGATTTAATACAATTAATACAGATGTCGAACAAATAGATGATTTTGATGTCATTATATTTAAAGATTTAACATTTACATATGATAATACAAAAAATATAATTGAAAATTTAAATTATACTATATATAAAAATGACATAATTAAAATTAGTGGAATGTCTGGTAAAGGCAAATCGACGATACTTAGATTAATATTCAAAGAAATTAAGCCTACAAGTGGTGAAATAATAGTAAAATATAGAGATTCTAATTATCAAATTGAATCTATATATCATTTAATAGGGTATCTCCCACAAGAAAACATCTTATTTAATGAAGATATTCGCACTAACTTTAACATTTATCAAAATATTAGTGATGATGAAATATATGATTTATTAACTATTGTTGGTTTAGATAAACGTATTAACAGTCTAGATATAAGTATTAATGATAAAAATAGTAACCTTAGTACTGGTGAAAAACAAAGACTACTATTTGCTATTACTTTATCATTACATAAAGAAATTCTTATTCTCGATGAATATAATAGTGCTTTAGATAGTGAAAATAATATGATAATTGACAATATATTAAATAGTTTAAATAAAACTATAATATATATTAATCATAAAGATGAACTATTAAATAATTCCAAAATATTAGAAATTAAATAGGGCTCCTTGCTTAATAGCAAGGTGCCCTATTTTAATACTTATTATACTCTTTCTTAGCTATTTTAATTTTTTGTTCTCTTTCTTTAATAGCTTCACGTTTATCATATAGTTTTTTACCACGACATAAAGCAACTTCTATTTTTAAAAGTCCTTCTTTAAAGTATGCCTTAGTAGCAACCAATGCTAAACCATCTAATTTTACTTTATTATATAACTTGATTGTTTCATGTTTATGTAACAATAGTTCACGAGTTCTAGTTTCTTCATGATTATATACAGTTCCCTTTTCATATTTAGCTATATGCATATTTAATATATAAGGGGTATTATTTCTAATAATTACATAAGCATCATTAATATTAATCTTACCTTGTCGCACTGATTTTATCTCAGTACCAGTTAATTTAATACCAGCTTCAAAAGTATCTAATATAAAATATTCAAACGTTGCTTTTCTATTTTGGGCTACTATCTTCATTTTTTTACCTCCACCACTGGAATAAAGTCTATACGTTTAGATACACGGTCTGCAGCCTTAACTATAACATCAATATGATCACCTAACTTATAAGTATTATGTGTTACATAATTAACAAAGGCTTTAGTTTTTTCATCCAATCTATATGTATTAGGTAAGTTTCTTTCATGTACTAATCCTTCTACACCATTTGCTAGTGTAACAAAGAAACCAAAATTAGTTACTGATGTAATAATACCTTTATATATACCATCAACCATACTTTCAGCATACCATGCTTGTAACATATCATTTACAGCACGTTCACATTCTATAGCTTTTCTTTCACTATTAGATGCAGATATACCAATCTCTTCCAGGTTACTGTCATAGTATCTAAAATAATCTCTAAACTTATCATTCTTATGTAGTACTAATTCTTTAATAATTCTATGTACTATTAAATCTGGATAACGTCTAATAGGTGAAGTAAAGTGACAATAATAATCTAATGCTAGACCATAATGTCCTATATTTTCGGGTTGATATTTAGCCTTAGCCATTGCACGTAATAATAGATTATTTAGAATTAGTGAATCATCTCCATCACTAATCTTATCTAATGCTTGTTGTATTATTTTAGGTTTAATATCATTTCTAGGAACTTTAACCTCTACTCCCATATTAGATAATGTATTAAATACGTCTCTAAGTTTATCTTCATCTGGTTTATCGTGTACACGATATAAACATGGTAAATTTAAACCTGATAAATATTTAGCAACTGCTTCGTTGGCACATATCATGAAATCTTCAATTATCTTTTCAGCTTCTTTTCTTACCCTTACAGTAATATCTTTAGGAGAACCATCAGGATTTAAAGAAAATTTATATTCATCTATTTCAAACTCTAAGCCACCCATATGTTCTCGTTTAGAACGTAAAATATTATGTAATTCATTCATTTGAAGGATCATATCATAGATATCACGATAATTATCAATAGTATCCTTATCACCTTCTAACATCAGATTAACTTTGTTATAAGTCATACGATGTCTAGATTTAATTATACCTTCTTTTAAATCATAATTTAAGAATTTACCTTTATGATCAATCTTCATCATACAAGTTAAAACTTTTCGGTCTACCTTCTCATTTAATGAACAGATACCATTTGATAATTCATGTGGAAGCATTGGGATTACACGATCAGCTAAATAAACACTAGTACCACGTTTATATGCCTCTTGGTCCAGTGGGCTATTATAAGTAACATAGCTAGAAACATCAGCTATAAATACATATAATAAATAATTACCTTCATTATCCTTTTCTAAATAAACTGCATCATCAAAATCTTTAGAATCATCACCATCAATAGTAATAGCACTTAAATTTCTATAGTCAACTCTACCTATATAATCACTTTCAAGCAGTTCTTGTGCTATAGTTTTTACTTCCTCTTTAACATCAAGTGGGAATTCAGTATAAAAACCATATTCACTAGCAATCATAGATATTTCTATACCTGGATCATCAATATTACCTATAGTTTCAATATATTCACAAGTATCATATGAATAATTAAAGTTAACTTTTGCTTTAACTACCATACCTGGTAATAAATTAGAAGGATAGTTAATAATATCATAATAACTTCTCTCTAAATTGTTTTGAACTAAATATAAACTACGTCTACCATTATAGATACGTTCATCTATTGTACCAATAATAATTGGAATATAACGTTCTACTATCTTAACAATTTGTGATGCTTGTCTGTTACTATACGAATCTTTATATTCATAGTATAATACTTTGTCATTATTTCTTGCTTTTTTAGAATAATCTTTTAAGCAAAAAACATCTTTATCACCTAAATCAGGCTTAATAAAGCCATAATTAGGATTTGAATCAATATATGTACCTTCTTTTAATAAATAGTACTTCTTATCATAACCCTTAGCTATCTTATTTTCTTTTATTAATAATTTTAAATGAAAATCAAGGTTTTCTTTTGGCATGTGTGTTAATTTACGTAATTGTGATAGTCTTTTAGGTTGTGTTAATAACTCTAATATTTCCATAAGATACTCCTTTCTAAAAAAATAAAAAGACTCCCAAAGGAATCTTCTTTCTAAAATGTAGTATGTAATACAACTGATGAAATAACTAGGGCAATAAATAGTACCCCTAATACTAAAGTTGCTCGTTGTAAAAATAATTCAGAACCTCTAGTCTTTTGGTTTTTAAATAAATCAGTTTTATTTCCATTAAAAGCATCATTGATGTCATCCTTTGAATTTTGTAGCATAACAATGATTATTAATAATAGAGATACGATAGATACAAAAATATCGATAATATATGCTTTATCCATGACGTCTAACCTCCAATGCAATATATTTTGATTATATCATATATAACCATTTATATGCAATAAATTTGGAATAAAATAGTAAATAATAACCTAAAAAAGCAGGAATAATCATGCTTTCAAGTTATCTAATAACATCTAAAATTAATTTAACATCAACAGTAACATCAGATAGTTTAAATGCACTATTAAACATATCGATGGCTTGTTTTGTATTTTTACCATTAGTGTGAATATAGCCTAAAATATCACCTTTTGCTACAAAGTCACCAACTTTTTTATTTAAAACAATACCAACAGCATGATCAATTTCATCAGCTAGAGTTTCACGACCAGCACCAAGTAACATTGATGCACGACCAACTTTATATGAATCAATACGTTCAACATAACCTTCTGCCATAGATTTAACTTCGATAACTTCATTAGCTGAAATAAATAATTCTGGATGATAAACAAAATCACTATTACCACCTTGAGCACTAACTAATTCTGCTAATTTATCTAAAGCACGTCCATTTGTGATTTGTGTTTCTAACATTTGATGTGCTTCTTCTAAAGTTTGGGCTAAACCAGCATCAACAACTAAGTATGAGCCTAAATCTAGACAAAGTTCTCTTAAATCTTTAGGACCACGTCCATTTAAAGTATCAATAGCTTCTTTTACTTCTAATGTGTTACCAACAGCTAAACCTAAAGGTTCATCCATATTTGTAAGTACGGCTGTCATCTTACGACCACATTTACGACCAATATTAACCATTAGTGTTGCTAAGGTCTTAGCGTCATCTAATGTCTTCATGAATGCACCACTGCCAACTTTAACATCTAATACAATACCATCACTACCAGCAGCTAGTTTCTTACTCATAATTGAGGCTGCAATTAAAGGTATTGAATCTACTGTTCCTGTAACATCACGTAAAGCATACATTTTCTTATCAGCAGGTGTTAAGTTACCTGATTGTCCTACTAGTGCTATATGGATATCTTGAACTTGTTTAATAAAATCCTCTGGAGTGATTTGAATATTATAACCAGGGATTGATTCTAACTTATCTAATGTACCACCAGTATGTCCTAGACCTCTACCACTCATTTTAGCAAATTCAATTCCTAAAGATGCTACTAATGGTGCTAAAACAATTGATGTTTTATCCCCTACACCACCAGTTGAGTGTTTATCTACTTTAAAGCCTTTAATCTTAGATAAATCTAAAACATCACCCGAATGTTCCATTTCTAAAGCTAAAGTTGTAGCTTCATCATCAGTCATACCATTAAAATATACTGCCATTAAAAAAGCAGACATTTGATAATCTGGTATATTTCCATTAGTATAATTTGTAACTAAAAATTTTATTTCTTCATCAGTTAGCGTTTCATTATTACGCTTCTTGATAATAATATCAAGCATTTGCATTATTAATTCTTCCTTTCATATAAGGGTGTTAATATATACCCATTATTCTTATTTATTTTATAAACTGAGTTTCTTAGCGTGTCTTTTATTATATCAATATCAGACCCTGAAATCAATATAGCAGTATCATCCTCAAGGCAAAATGCATCAAAAGGATACTCCTTACAAATATCATTAAAAATGACTAATTCATTCTTTTGATAATGTGGACAGATTGTATATGGAAGAATGCCTAATCCTTTAACCATTTTAAAATTATAATATTCATTATTATCTATAAAGACATCTTTATCTCCCATACCATACTCACATAATAATATAGCACCAGCACTTATGCCTAAGATAACCTTATTATCTAAGCTTTTAAAATGATCAATTAATTCATATTTTGAGAGCCTTTCATATAATAAATTATAACAACCACCAGGTATTATAATTATTTCATATTTTAAAGTTAACTCCTTAAACTCATTTATATTGTTAATATCTAAAACTCTTATATTTATTTTACGATTTATTTGGTCAACAAAATGCTTTAATCCTTCTAAATAATTATCATTTGCTAAAGGTATATAAAGAATATCATTTGTATCCTTAAATTGAAAAATAGAGTTAAGAATTTTACTTTTTCCTGTAAAATTCTTATCTCTACCTCCCATTAAAATGTAATTATTCACCTTTATAAATTACCTCAGCATAGTAGATAGGACCAAGTTTTGACCATTTTTCCTCAAATTCAGTCATTACATTGAACATATCTTCACTATGTAAATCTAATGAAACCTTATTAATTAATAAGTTATTCTTTGAATATTCTTCAATACTAAAAGCAAATAGACCTTTATTATCAGTTTTTTGAATAATCTTACCACCAACTGGAAGGATTTCTTTATATTTAGCTAAGAATAAACTTGAAGTTAATCTTCTTTTACTATGACATTTTTTAGGCCATGGATCAGAGAAGTTTAAATGAATTTGTTTAACTTCATCTTTAATGAAGTATTCATTAATTTCTTGTGCATCAGCTAAAACAAAACGTAAGTTAGGTTGTTCATCAGTTAAATATAATTCTAAAGCACGAACTAAAACACTATCATACTTTTCAAATGCAATATAATTAATATCAGGGTTAGCTTTTGCCATACCAATAGCAAAACGTCCTTTACCACATCCTATTTCAATATGAATAGGATTATCATTACCAAATAATTTATTCCAATTACCCTTATGTTCTTTAGGATCAAGTATAACTATATTAGGGAACTGTGCTATTTTATCTCCTGCATTTTTTACTTTTCTTAATCGCATATTATTTACCTAAATCATAAATAGCCTTAGCATAAATAGCTATACTATTAATTAAATCATCTACATTAATATATTCATCAGCAATATGACAAACATCTTCACGACCAGGGAATACAGGACCAAATGCAACACAGTTATCTATAAATTTAGAGTAAGTACCTCCACCAATAGTAAAAGGTTCATTTGTAGTATCACCAGATATTTCACGATAAGCACTCATTAAAGTCTTAACTAATGTTGTATTCTTATCAACGAAATGCATAGTTGAACTACTTAATAAATCAACTCTAGCTACTATATCACTGCTTTCAGTTATTTTAGAAACTATTGTGCCACTATAGTTATTAACTGGAATACGGTAATTAATACCAATTTTAATATCTTTATCATGCATTTTAATAACAGCTACGTTCTCAGTTAAATCGCCCATATCCTCATGTTTAACATTTACACCTAATTTGTTACCAAAATAATCATAATTAAGGAATTTTTCAAAGTATTCACTAACATTAGTTTTATGATATTCATTCAAGAAGTCCATTAGTAGGAAAATAGCATTTAAACCATTTTGAGGTACCATCGCATGACTTGATCTACCCTCAATATAATAATAACCATCTTTAATGTATCCATTATAATTATTTTTAGATATGAATTCATTGAATTCATTATCTAAATTAATCGATAATTTCATTTTAGCTAAAGCTGGAACAATATTATATCTATCACCAGCTTCAATATCTAAAATTATATTGTCATCATTCTTTAAGATAACATCAAGTGATGCCATAGCTTTTTCACCATAAATTACAGGAAATTCAGCATCAGGAGAAAAACCTAATTCAGGCATTTTTTCTTGTAGAAAATAATGTTTTAAACATCTACTACCAGTTTCTTCATCACATCCACAAATTAAACGTACATTTTTATTTAATTTAACACCTTGTTCTTTTAATAATTTGATTGCTAAATAAGCAGCAACTAATGGACCTTTATCATCAGTAGTACCACGACCGTAGATTTTATCATCCTTAACATATACTTTAAAAGGATTACTTGTCCAATTTTGACCCTTAACAGGAACAACGTCTAAGTGTGCTAAAATACCGATAGTTTCGTCATTGTCACTACCATATTCAATATGACCAGCATAATTATCTACATTTTTAACAGTAAAACCATCTTTTGATGCATACTCTAATATATACTCTAAAGCTTTCTTATTTTCTATACCAAATGGAGCATCAGATTCAGGTTTAAATTCATCTAAAACTGTTTCAAAAGAAACAAGTTTTGTAATTAATTCTAAAGCTTCACCATATTTTGATTTTGCTAAAGAAAGAAAATCCATATTATACCTCCTTAGCAATGTTTAGTTCTTGAAGTAAAACTCCTATTTCTTTACTAGCTACTTCTTCATCTAAGCCATTACATGTAATTGTAATTATTTCATTTAAATATATTCCTAAAGATAAAACACCAATAATAGACTTAAAATCGATATTATTACCTTTATAAGTTAAAAATACATCAGAATCAAACTTACCAGCTAAATTAACTAACATAGTAGCTGGTCTAGCATGTAAACCTGTCTCTGCTATAATAACATATTCCTTCTTAACCATCCTACTTACCCCCTTTTAACAACCCCTCTTTAACAGCTTGAGGATTTTGTTCAAATAACATTTTAACATTATTTCCAGCAACGAAAATACTGCTAGAAAATGTTTTTAATTTCTCAAAATCAACTGTATCTAAATTATTTAATGCTATTTTTAATCTACGTTGCTCAACTTCTACAGTTAAAATGTTATTACGTCCACCTAGTGCTAATAATAAAGCACTAATATAAGGTGCATTAACCAAAGATTTTTTGTTTTTCTTCTTTAATATTACATAAGACAAACCAAATACTGCTAATAATAATAGAACTATACCAACAGTAATCAAAATAATAACCCAAAGTGGCATAATTAATCTCCTTTATTTAGTTCAGGCATTTTATAACCTAATTTTAAGAACATCTCATCTCTAAAATCTAATAGACGATCATTTTTAATAGCTTCTCTAATTTGAGCCATTAAATCTTTTAAGAATGCTAAATTATGATATGTTAATAAACGCATTCCTAAAATTTCATCAGCTTTAATTAAGTGATTTAAATAAGCCTTACTATAATTCTTACATACATAACAATTACAGTTCTTATCTAAAGGATCGTGTGAATTACGATACTTTTGAGCTTTCATTTGTATTTTACCTTCACTTGTAAATGCACTACCATGACGAGCATTACGTGATGGTAAAACGCAGTCAAACATATCAACACCATTAATAGCACCAACGATTAAGTCATCAGGTGAACCTACACCCATTAAATAACGTGGTTTATCTACTGGCATAATATCTTTAAGATATTCTAACATTTCATACATTTCCGCTTTACTTTCACCAACTGATAAACCACCAATTGAATAACCTGGGAAATTTATTTTTTCTAATTCCTCTAAACAGTATTTACGAAGTTCTTTATTTGGACCACCTTGAACAATACCAAATAATGCTTGTGTATCTTTATTTTGATGTGCATCCCAACCACGTTTAGCCCAGCGTATAGTACGGTCAATACTATCCTTTAAATACTTATCGCTAGCATGGAATGGTGGACATTCATCAAAACTCATAATAATGTCAGCACCTAAATTATTTTGAATTTGAATTGATTTTTCAGGTGATAAGAATAAAGGTGCACCACTCTTATGATGTCTAAAATTTACACCTTCTTCAGTAATTTTTCTAATCTTTGATAATGAGAATACTTGGAAGCCACCACTATCTGTTAATAATGCTCCATCCCATTTCATAAATCCTCTTACTCCACCAAACTCTTTAACTAATTCATCACCAGGTTGTAACCATAAATGATATGTATTTGATAGAATAAGACCTTGACTAACTTCTTTAATTTCTTCAGGTATTAATGTTTTAACTGTAGCTTGTGTACCAACTGGCATAAAGATAGGTGTTTCAAAGTCACCATGAGGTGTATGTAAAATACCATATCTTGCTCCACTTTGTTTACAAACATGTAATACCTCATGCCATACAGGGGGTCTATTCATTAGCGTACTCTCCTAGCGCTTAGGATAACTACATCTTCTAATGGTTTATCGCTATAATCAGTTTTTACAGTAGCAATTTTATCAATAACATCTAAACCTTCAATAGTAGCACCAAATGCAGCATAACCGCCATCTAAATGTGGCGCATCCTCATGCATAATAAAGAATTGTGAAGATGCAGAGTTAGGCATCATAGTTCTAGCCATTGATATTACACCTTTAGTATGATTTAAATTATTGTCCACACGATTAGTTTTAAATTCACCCTTAATAGTGTCTTTAGAACCACCACAACCAGTACCTGTAGGGTCACCACCTTGAATCATGAAACCTTCAATAATACGATGAAAAATTAAACCATCATAGAATTTCTCATCAACTAACTTTAAAAAGTTATCTACCGTAATAGGAGCTGTAGATGGAAATAATTCTAATAAAATATTACCAAAATCTTTAACTTCTAATAAAACACGTGGATTAGTATCATTTAAATATTCATTATATAACATATTATTTTTTCTCACTTTCTATAAACATTGCATCACCAAAAGAAAAGAATCTATATCCTTCTTTAACGGCTGTATTATAAGTATTTAATATCATTTCTCTACCACAAAGTGCAGACACTAACATAATTAATGTAGACTTAGGTAGATGGAAATTAGTAATTAATGAATCAACTACTTTAAATTTATAACCAGGATAAATAAAGATATTTGTATCCTTAGCAACTTCTTTAAAACCATTGTCATATGCTGACTCTAACGTTCTAACAGTTGTAGTCCCTACAGCAACAATACGTTTATTTGAAGCCATGGCACTATTTAATCTATCTGCTGTATATTGATCAATATGATAGAATTCACTATGCATAACATGCTTAGATGCATCAGTCACACTAACAGGTCTAAATGTACCTAAACCAACATGAAGGGTTACATATAGAATTTCAACACCCTTAGCTTTAATCTTTTCTAATATTTCTCGAGTAAAGTGTAGTCCAGCAGTTGGAGCTGCTGCACTACCTAAATTTTTAGCATAGACTGTTTGATATCTATCTTTATCTTCTAATTTATTATGAATATATGGTGGTAATGGCATTTCACCTAATTCATCTAGTATTTCTACTAAAATACCATCATAAATAAGTTTAAAATGACAAATACCTTCATCAGCTTTATAAACACATTTAGCTTTAATCTTACCTTCACCAATATTAATAATTGAATTAATCTTTACCCTTCTTTGTTTTTTAACTAAACATTCCCAAACATCATCACCTAGATCTTTTAGCAATAATATTTCAATCGCTGCATTAGTGTCTTCCTTAACACCATATAAACGGGCAGGATATACTTTAGTATCATTCATAACTAAAACATCATTTTCATTTAAATAATCAATAATGTCATAAAAATGTTTATGACTAATATCACCAGTCTCTTTATTTAAAACCAGTAATCTCGAAGTACTTCTATCTTTTAGAGGTGACTGAGCAATCAGTTCCTCTGGTAAATGATAATCAAAATCTTCAGTACTAATCATACTATTCCTCCTTCTTTAGAGTTAAAAAAGCTTTCTTTGTAGCTTCCCTTCCCCTATTAGTTCTTCTTATATATGACTCTTTAAGTAAATATGGCTCATAGACATCTAAAAGCGTATCCTTATCAAGTCCCATTTGTGCTGCTAAAGCATCGATACCTACAGGACCACCACCATAGATATTAATTAAAACATCCAAATATTTCAAATCCTGGTCATCTAAACCCTTCTTAGTTATCTTAAGATGTTTAAATGCTTTATTAGTACAAGTTAAATCAATTATTCCATCATTTAACACTAAAGCAAAATCTCTAACTCTTTTGAATAATCTATTACATATTCTAGGAGTACCACGACTAGATAATGCGATAATTTCTTTAGCTTCCTCCTTAATTTCTACATTAAGGACACGTGAAGTTCTTGAGCATATTTTAATTAAGTCATTAACATTATAATATTCAAGATGATAAATAATACCAAACCTATCTCTTAAAGGACTAGATAAATTACCAGCTCTAGTAGTAGCCCCTATTAAAGTAAACTTAGGTAAATCTAGGCTTAAACATCTACTAGCATTATCTTTACCAATCATAATATCAATTCGATAATCTTCCATCGCAGTATATAGAATTTCTTCAATAAAACGTGGTATACGATGAATCTCATCAATAAATAAAATCTCATTATCACTTAGATTAGATAATATAGCTACTAAGTCCCCTGCTTTCTCAATGCTAGGACCAGTAGCATAATGAATATGTGCCCCCATCTCGTTAGCAATTATAGTTGCTAAAGTGGTTTTACCTAAACCAGGAGGCCCATATAACAGAATATGATCTAAGGGTTCGTTTCTCATTAATGCAGATTTAATATAGACTCTTAAACTATCTTTAATATTATCTTGACCAATATAATCATCTAGTGATAAAGGTCTTAAAGAAGGTTCATCCTCACCAAATTGTTCTTTTGTGTCAAATATATTATCCATTAAATTACCTACTTATTTAAATATTTAAGAGCTAATTTAATTAATGTAGATAAGTCATTCGTAAAATCAAGTTTATTGATAACAACCTCAATATCCTTATTTTTATAGCCAAGTGCTTCTAATGCTAAAGCTAAATCATCAAGTTTATTATCTTTAGGTTTATTACTTGCTTTAACTTTAGATTTTAAATCTAAAATAATCTGTTGACTAGCCTTAGGACCAATACCTGGAAACTTTCTTAAAAACTTCTCGTTAGCAATACTAATATTGTATTCAATCTCACTAACATCAGCACCAGCTAATATACTAAGTGCACTCTTTGGACCTATACCACTAACTGATAATAATAGTTCAAATAAATCTCTTTCTTTAATATTATTAAATCCATAAAGCGTTATAGAATCCTCTTTAATAATTTCTTTTATATATAGCTTATACTCTATATCATTTGAGTAGTTAAAGGGATTAGGCACAAACACTTGATACCCTACACCAGCTATATCAATCACTATAAATTTTGGAGATACAGAATCTATATTTCCTTTTAAATAATAAAACATTTAATACAACCACTTCCTTTCATATTTCTAGTAATTATATTAAACTATGTGTTTATAATAACACATTAAATCACTAGAAAATTATAGCATATTTTTTGAAAAAAATAAAGATAATAGACGAATACTTAATACATCAAAATGCTCTTATACTTTATATATAAACAATAAGTTAAATCTTTTGATGTTTACTTTGTATTATTAATAAATTTATTATATAATATAATGGATAATTTCAAAAGAAAGGAGGCAATTCGATTATGAAATTTGATGATATTTATGTAGATTTTAAAAAGAGTGTATTAAATATTTTAAATTCAAAAGAAAACAACGAATACTTATTGCCTCTAAACCTTAGGGATACCCTTATTTCACAAATTAATAGTACAGAAGATAACTATATAGTAGCAAGAAAAAATGTAGATAATATTATTTCTAAATTAGAAAATACTATTTATATAGAAAACACTAATATTGAAGAACAAATGACTTTAAATAAAGAATTATATTTAAAGAATTTGGAAGACTTACGAAATCGTGAGGAAGAGGAAACAAATGCTATATTAGCTGAACTTAATCAAAATATTGAAGAAATTACTAGAGAGAAAAAAATTGAAGAAAAACGTATCGATAAAGAAATTGATAAGATTAATAGAGCTATAACTTATGAGCAATTAGCATATGATAGTAATCTTAAATACTACAATGATTTAATTGAAAAAGCTTCTAAAAGATATGATAAATATAATAACATCATTTATAGCAAGATTTTAAATATTGATGCTACAAGGCCTAAACAACCTAGATTTAACCCACAGTCTAAGAAAATTAATCGTATCTTAGATAGCCTTAAATACTATAAAGATGATGACATTAGTGTTAAAGATCCTGCAGATGGTGATAAATTCCAAGACTTAATTAATGCTTTTCCTAAAGCTAAAGATGATATTATTACTTCTATTGAAGATCATGCAATGTTTCAAACTAGAATTGATAATTTAAATGCTTTCTTAGAAGAAATGAATAGTGAATTTTCTAAAGAAACAAACAAAATTGAATTAATAAAGCATGAAGTGTCATCTGATTATAATAGAAAACTTAGTACTTCTAATAAGAATTTTAGTGAATCTATAAATCAAAGTAAACTTGCTACTGATCGTAAACTAAAAAGTATTGATAAGCGTGTTGAACAACAAAAGAAAAAATATGCTGATGAAAGTGCTAAAATTAGTGAAGACTATGTATCACATATTACAAATATTTCTAATGAAATTACTAATTTAGACAAAGAAAATAAGCGTTTAATCGATAATTATAATCGTGAATATTACTTCTCTTATTATAAAACACTATTTGAGTATAATACTTTAATTAATAATATTCGTCAAAAAACCGGATATAGTGATTCGCGTAATAAACAAGAACAAAAAAGATTAGATAACTTTGAAATTAAAGCTTACTTGCAAAAATTAAAATCTTTAAAATTAAAGCATGATAAATATATCGAGCAATTAAATATAAATATTATGCAACAAATTAATCATAACAATTATGAAATTAGTGAATCTAATTTATATAAAGCTTTTGATCTTACTACTAGTAAGATTAAACATGAAGCTTATCTTAAAAAATCAAAAATTTTAAAGGATAATATCGAAAAAACTTCATCATATACTTATACTATTAGTAGTTTAGAACATGATAAAAAAATATTAGAATTAAGATTCAATGATTATGATAGTAAACGTCAAGAACTAGATTACGAAATTAAGAAAGTTGAATTAGAGTATCATGCTAGAAGAGATAAAATTGAAGAAAAAATAAGAAAATATATTAAATTAAAGGATGAATACATTAAATTCATTGGCAATGATAATATGTTACTTAAACGTATTTCTGATAGTAATCATAATACTAAACTTTCTATTTATTATTTTGAAATTAGAAAGAACAATATCTTAAAAGAATTCAATCGTACTATTCTCTCTTTAGCAATAAAAAGAGCTAGTGCTATTAAAGATTATAATATTTTAATTTATAATAAATTAATTGATAAGTATGAACAAGAGCTATACTACTTCTTAGAATCGTCAGATTTAAGACTAAAATATTTTTCTAATAAATACACTTTAAAGTATAATTATATTAATTCTAAATACAAAATTAAAGTAGATAGAGAAAAAAATGAATATACTCGAAAGAAAAATATTAAAGCTATATATTTTGAGCGTAATACTTTTAGATATGATAATATAAAGTCTCAAACTTACTCTGATTATATTTTTAGTATCTATTCTTATACTAATATATTACATATGACTATGGCTACATATTTAAAAGATTATAAAGATTTACTAAATCGCTTAAATCATACTTTTGTAAACTTCTATAATAAAATATGTAATTCATATTATGAGAATGAACAAGAAAATTTAGAGAATCGTCTTAATAACATCTACTACTATAAAAATAGTGTATCAATAAAGAAACTAGAAACAGGAAAAGATACAATTGAAAAAGATTATAAGAAACGTATAGTAAACATTTTAAAGGTAAATAAAAAGTATGAATCAACTTTAGAATTAATTAATACTAATTCTACTAAAGTTAATATTAACCCTAAACGTATTAAAAAAGTTAAACGTAGACTTATTAAAGATATTAAGGTTAATAATACTGAAATTAACAAATTAAAAGATGGTTTAAAACAGGAATTAGCTAAAATTGACTATACAATAACACGTAATAAAAAGAGTTCTATTGTTCATTATCAAAATTATAATATTTTTAAGAAAACAATGCATAAATTACTACACCAAGCACTTAAGCAAATTAATGGTATTTTACATAAAACTAAATCTAAAGATTTAGAACTAATATTAGAAGAACATATCAATTATATTCAAAATATGAAGTTAACTATATATCGTATTTTCAAAAACTTTACTACTGGTGTAGAAAATGAATTTCCTAAAGAAAGTAGGAAACATCTTAATACTTATAATCATTATGTTAAAGTATATGATAATAAAACCAATGCTATCTTTAATCAATATGATAAAAAATCAAAGAAAATTAGTAATGAATTAACAAAATCATTAAAAAATCCCTATATTAAACAAAAACGTTATATTCGTAGTTATAACTTAACTACACGTGTTCTTCGAATTAAGTATAATAATAATTTAAAATTATATAGTAAGAAAATACATAATACTAGATATCAATTAGTTGATGATTTATATGAAATTAACACTTTAATCCAAAAGATTCAAGAAAATAATTTACGAATTATAAAACGTACTAAAGAGGAACAACAAACAAGCACTAATAATTATATATCTACTATCTTTAATATTAAAAATAAATATATTGCTAATATATATGAAATAGATCGTTTAAAGAAAATTAATTTAAATGATATTAAAGTTAAATATAAAGAAGCTAAGCATTCTTTAGAATCTATTAGAGATAAAGATATTGTACTTTGTAATCGTGATATTAAAGGTAAACAACAAAAACAACGTGATTTACAAAAATCATATAGTAAAACATCAAGTAATATTGATGCTGATCTAATAAATGATCGTGTTGATCAACAAATATTATTATCCCAAAAATTAAAGAAATTAAAACGATTATTTGTTGATAATAAAGACTTATCAGAATTAGATGATAATTATAATTACGTAAAGTTTAGTGATTATGATGAATTTAATCCTAGAATAGAATAAAATAGGCCATGTAAGATTAGAAAGCTAATCATTACACGGCCTATTAATTATTTTCTTAACCAGTCAGGAAGTTTGCTGTTAGCTGCTTCCTTTTCTTTTTTCTTTTTCTTAAATAATCCAACACTTGATTTAGGTGTTTTAAATAACTCTGGTTCTTCTTCCTCTTCTTGTTTTTCTTCAGTATTTAAAATACTATCATAAGTTAAAGTATCTATTGCATTATTATTGAAGATGTCATTAGCAATATCTTCGATACCATTTTCTTTAGCTTTTAATTCATAACCTGTAGCAATAACTGTTACAATTACTTCATCATCTAAATCATTATTAATAGCTAAACCATAGATAATATTTAAGTTTGGATCACAATTATTTCTAATTTCTTGTACTGCTGATTCTGCTTCATTTAATGTAACATTAGCGTTACCTGTAACGTTAACGATAGCATTTGTAGCACCGTCAATACTTACATCTAATAATTTTGAGTTTATTGCTTTTCTTGCTGCTTCAATTGCTCTATTTGGACCAGTAGAAATACCAATACCCATTAAGGCTGTACCTTTATTAGCCATAACTGTTCTAACATCAGCAAAGTCAACGTTAATAGTACCAGGGATACTAATTAATTCCGCAATACCTTGTACACCTTGTCTTAATACATTATCAGCTTCTCTAAATGCTTGTAAAACTGATGTAGACATATCAACTACATAACGTAATCTTTCATTAGAAATTACGATTAAAGTATCAACATGAGGTTTTAATTCATTTAAACCTTCAATAGCTCTTTTCATTCTTTCGGGACCTTCAAAACCAAATGGTTTTGTTACGATAGCTGCAGTTAAACAACCTAATTCTTTAGAAATACGTGCAATAACAGGAGCAGCACCAGTACCAGTTCCACCACCCATACCACAAGTAACGAATACCATTTGGGCACCACTTAGAACTCTTCTAATATCTTCTTCACTTTCTAGAGCAGCTTGCTTACCTACTTCAGGTACAGCACCAGCGCCTAAACCTTTAGTTGTTTGTCTACCTAATAATATACGAGTCTCTGCCTTTGACTCTTTTAAATCTTGGGCATCAGTGTTAGCAGCAATAAATTCTACACCTTTAACATCATTTTCAATCATTCTATTGACAGCATTACCACCAGCACCACCTACACCGATAACTTTAATTAATGGTCTTGTATCAATATTTATAGTATCATCAAAAATCATGATTATTCCTCCCAAAACGTAATATGCTATATATATTTTACAATAAGAAAATGTTTTTTTCAATCACTTAGGTATTATTTTTATGAAAATTATGTGGATTATTTACATATTAAAAATCCACATAGATAAAAAGCTAATTTTGCCCTTTATATGTGGATTATTTAATATTAATCTAATTCAAATGCACCTGTATATAATTGATAGTATTCACCCTTAAGTTTAATTAACTCATCGTGATTACCACGTTCAATTATACGTCCATTTTTCATTACCATAATAGCATCACTATTTCTAATAGTTGATAGTCTATGGGCAATTACAAATACTGTTCTACCATGCATTAGTTTATCCATGGCTTCTTGGATAATTTTCTCAGTTCTTGTATCAATACTAGATGTAGCTTCATCTAAAATTAATACTGGGGGATTACAAATTGCAGCTCTAGCTATAGAAATTAATTGACGTTCACCTTGACTTAAACCTTCACCATCGTTAGTAATAAATGTATCATATCCATTTTCTAAATGGCGAATAAATCCATCAGCATTAGCTAGTTTAGCAGCATTAATTACTTCTTCCATTGTAGCATCTTTATAACCATAACGGATATTATCAGCTATTGTACCAGTAAATAGATGTGTATCTTGTAATACAATACCTAAAGATCTTCTTAAATCTGCTTTTTTAATCTTATTAATATTGATATTATCATATCTAATTTTACCATCAGCTATATCATAAAAACGATTAATAAGATTTGTAATAGTAGTTTTACCAGCACCAGTTGCACCAACGAAAGCAATCTTTTGTCCTGGTTTAGCATATAAAGATAAATTATGTAATACAATTTTATCTTCTTTATATGCGAAATCTACATCATAAAATCTAACATCACCCTTTAAAGGTTCATATGTAACACTACCATCACTATGAGGATGACGCCACATCCATTTAGCATCTTCACAGTCACATTCATAATAAACTCCATCAGAGTCACAAATACCATGAATTAAAGTAACATTACCTTCATCAGTTTCACTCTTATTATCAAGTAATTCAAATACACGACTACTACCAGCTAAACCCATAGCTATATTATTTAATTGTTGACTAAATTGAGCAATAGGATTAATAAATGATCTAGTAAATAAAATATAAGATACTAATACACCTGAAGTTAATGGTACAAAACCAATATTTACACCATTAGCTATTAAGAAACCACCAATTAGGGCTATTATAGCGTATGTAGCAAAACCTAAGTTATTCATAATAGGCATTAAGATAGAAGCAAAGAAATTAGCTGTTCGATCTGATGTTTCTAATGATTCATTAATCTTATCAAAATCCATAATCGCTTTTTCTTCATGGCAAAATACTTTAACTACCTTTTGACCTTCTAACATTTCTTCAATGTAACCATTGGTTTCAGCCATCTTCTTTTGTTTTGCTATAAAGTGTTTAGTTGAACCTAAAGCAACATACTTTATTACAAATACCATAGCAATAATAATTACAATTAAACATAAAGTTAATACCCAAGAGAAATAAATCATAATTGAAAATACACCTAATACTGTGATAACAGAGTGTATCAACGCTGGAAAGCTTTCACTAATCATCATACGCATAGCTTCAGTATCATTAGTATAAAAACTCATAATCTTACCATGTGTATTCCAATCAAAGAAACTTACTGGTAATGTTTCCATATGGGTAAACATATCGCATCTAATTTGATTTAAAGTTCCTTGACAAACCTTAATCATTAACATTTTATATGCTAAACCTGATAATACACCCACCATATAAATACCCGCAAAAATACATAAAGCTTTAATTAAAGGAGTAAAATCATAGTTAACATTTCCTAAGTTTGGTTCAATAAATTTATCAATTAATATAGAAACAAAGAATGTTGAAGCCATACTTGCTAAACAGTTTAATAATACAAATATAATAACTAAGATTGTTTGTTTACGATATTTACCAAAAAGGTATGGTGATAATCTTTTAATAGCACTAAACTTAGAATTCATCACTATCACTACCTTTCTTTTGTAAATCATTTATTTCACTATAAATAGGACATGTTTTTAATAATTCACTATGTGTCCCTTGACCTATAATCTTACCATCATCAAATACTAAAATCATATCAGCATCTTCAACACTTGATATTCTTTGTGCAATTATAAACTTCGTAGCATTAGGCATAGTTGTTTTTAACTCTCTACGAATAAGTGCATCAGTTTTGGTATCTACAGCACTTGTAGAATCGTCTAGAATTAACACTTTAGGACGTTTTAATAATGCACGTGCAATACATAATCTTTGTTTTTGCCCACCACTTACATTTACACCACCTTGTCCCAAATCATGGTCTAAACCTTTAGGAAATGACATAACAAAATCATATGCACTAGCTTGCTTTAAAGCCAATATTAAATCTTCATCAGTAGCATTTTCGTTACCCCATAATAAGTTTTCACGAATAGTACCACTAAATAAAACATTCTTTTGTAAAACATAACTTACTGAATTTCTTAAAGTTTCTAAGTCATAATCCCTTACATCAACACCACCAACTGTAATCTTACCACTTGTTACATCATATAAACGTGGAATAAGTTGTACAAATGTTGACTTACCACTACCAGTACCACCGATAATACCTACCGTTGTACCCTCTTTAATATCAAGTGAAACATTTGATAAATTGTTAATAGTTGATGAATCAGCATATTTAAAGTCTACATTATCAAAACAAATAGAACCATCTTTAACTGTAAATACTGGATTATCTTTATTAGTAATATCAGGAACACAAGTTAATACTTCAGTAATACGAACAGCTGCAGTCTTAGACATAGCTATAATGATGAATATTTGACTTATCATCATTAAACTCATTAATACTTGCATTAAATATGTAAAATAAGCAGATAAATCACCAGTAGTCATAATACCATCAACAATAATATATCTAGCAGCTAAATAAGCTAAAGCAATCATTGAAGCATAAACTGCAAATTGTACAATTGGCATATTCCATGCTAAATACTTTTCTGCTTTCATAGCATAATTAGATAAACGTGTAGAATCATCACAGAATTTAGCTGTTTCACTTTCTTCAGTAACAAAACTCTTAACAACTCTAATAGCATTAAGATTTTCTTCTACATCACGATTTAAAATATCTATTTGATAGAATAATCTTGAGAAAGGTTTAAATGATTTACTCATAACCCAAATTAATGTTACCCCTAAGAATGGAATAATTACTAAGAAAATCATAGCTAAATTAGAATTTACAAATAAAGCCATTGAGAATGCTAATATAAGCATAAATGGTGCTCTAACTACAATTCTAATACACATTTGAAATGACAACTCAACTTGATTAACATCATTAGTCATTCTCGCTACTAAAGATGAAGTAGAAAAATCATCGATGTTTTTAAATGAATATGTTTGAATTTTTTCATACATATCATGTCTTAAATTCTTAGCAAAACCAGCACTTGCTTTAGTTGCTACCTTACCAGATAAGATACCTAAAACTAAGGCTAATGCTGCACAAACAAACATTATGCTACCACTAATTAATACGTAACGGTTGTTTCCTTGTCTGATACCATTATCTAACATAAGTTTTAAAATATATGGTATTAAAACTTCAAAAACTACTTCCAACATTACGAATATTGGTGATAGTATAGCATAAATTTTATACTCTCTAACACTTTTTAATAAAGTCTTAAACATAATTGCCCTCCTTTTGATTTAACAGTTTATTATAAAGTGTATTAAAATTAATGTCAATTAGAAAATTAAATATTATTAAAAAAATAGTAAATGAAAGGTTTTGAAAGCCTTTACAATACTATTTTAATACTTTAAATAAACATTAATTTAAAAATAATTACTTTTGTAAAAATAATAATTATTTTAATTTGTTAATTATACTTAGTGCACATTTTAATCCATCTATAGCACTAGTCATAATACCACCAGCGTGACCAGCACCTTCACCAATAACATATAGATGATTAATATTAGATAAATAGTCTAATCTTGGAATTTTTATAGGTGAACTAGATCTTGATTCGATAGCTGTTATAACAGCATCACCATCAGCAAATCCATGTAATTTATGATCTAGTAATGGTAAAGCTTCCTTTAATGAATCAACAATAAATTTAGGTAAACATTCGTTTAAATCACTCATCACGATACCATGAGGGTATGTAGGTTTAACTGTTCTAATATTATCTGCTACTTCTTCATTTAAGAATTCTTTAACCAAATTAGCGGGTGCACGATAATCTTTTGCTATATTATAGGCCAAAGCTTCGTATTTATGTTGAAAATAAAAACCATCAAGAGGTGAATTAACCATATAATCTTCAGGTTTAACTTCAACTAATAGAGCACTATTAGCATTAACACCATCACGTGCTGAATAACTCATACCATTAGTTACAATTGTATTCTTACTATTTTGACTTGCTACTACATAACCACCAGGACACATACAAAATGTGTACACACTTCTATTAGGCAAATGACATGCAAGTTTATAAGGTGCTGCTTCTAACATTTTCGCATACTTATGACCATATTGACTTATATTAATATTTTCTTGCAAATGTTCAATCCTAACACCCATACTAAATGGTTTCGGTTCAATTTTTAAACCTTTATTATATAACATAGATATAGTATCAAAGGCACTATGTCCTAAACCTAGGACAACTATATCAGATTTAAATGTAATTATCTCATTATTACATTTAGTATAAACTATTTTTAAATTATCTTCTTCTTTATAATCATAAAATAGTGTATTAAAATGAAATTCTCCACCTAGTGAAATAATTTTATTTCTTAAGTTAACACATACTTTTTCTAGCACATCTGTACCAACGTGCGGGTAGTTACTATAAAGAATCTTCTCACTAGCACCACATGATACTAGTTCTTTTAATACTATTCTATTAAATTCATTTTTAATATTAGATTGTAACTTACCATCACTAAAAGTGCCTGCACCACCCTCACCAAAGACTACATTAGATTCTTCATCTAAAATTTTATTATCAAAAAAGTCTTTAATCTTTTGTGTACGCACCTCTACCTTGTCACCACGTTCAATTATTATTGGTTTTAAACCAGCTAAAGCTAAATATAAGCTACAAAACATACCACTTGGGCCAAATCCAATTACGATTGGGCGATATTTATGACAAAGAGTAGGAACTTTTAAATCTTCTAATTCTTTATAAGGAGTTAATAATTTATGTTTAATAGGTTTATCTAATTCAATCACAATGGCAAGATTATATAAAACTCTTGACTTATCTCTAGCATCAATACTTTGACGACTAAAATAGTAATTAATTAGATTTTTATCCTTAATATTTAATTTTCTAATAATAATTTGCCTTAGATTTTTAAAATCTTCTACTAAAACATTAAGATTTAAATTATATTTCATTAATTATATCCTCTACTATTGTAATTGCACTATTAAAAGCAAAATCTAAATTATAGCCACCACATATAGCATCAAAATCTAGAATTTCACCACCAAAATAGATTTTCTTATTTCCTTTATAACTATAGTTTTTATCAACTTCACTAAGCATAATACCACCACTAACTACTTGAGCACTATTAAAGTCATAAGTAGCATTTATAGTAAGCTTAAAATCTTTAACCATTTTATACCAATCTTTATTTAAATAATTAGATAATAATGGATGTAACACTAAATTTTTATTCATATTACTTAATTCTTTACTAGATAATTCAGGTATAAGTTCTAATTTTAAATAAGGATTATTTAATTTTTTTAAATGATTATAATAATAACTCATATTCATTATGACAATACCACTTATACCATCATCTTTAAAGATAACTTCTCCATATTCACTATGAATTAATTCTTGATTATTATAAAGACTAACATTAGCTTTTTGTCTTAATCCACTAAGTGCTTTAATATTTTCCTTAACTTTAAAACCAACTAGTGAAGGCTTAAGTGGAGTCATTTTAACCCCTAAATTATCTATTAAGTCATAATATCCATCTTGTTTTTTATTTATTATATTAGCAATACTACCTATAGTTACAATTAAATAATCATAAGTTATATTATTAAAAAGAAATTTATTACCATTAGTAATAATATTTTTAACATCAACATTTAAATGTAATGATTTTGAATTATTTTTTGATAATAACAATTCTAAAACTGTCTTACTACTACCAGATATTGGATACATTCTACCTTCATCATCACAAGTAGTATAAAGTCCCCAGTTATTGAATAATGTAATTGCTTTTCTATTTTCTAAAAAATATTTTCTATTACCTTCAGCATTTAAGTTTATACCAGCTTTTATATTAGATATATTACATTTACCATTACCACTAGCTAGTATCTTACTACCAAATATTTTATTTTTTTCATATAAATCATAACTAATATTATTTTCATTTAATAATGCACCAGCCATTAAACCTGCTGCACCACCACCAATAATCATAACTTTCACGATAATCACCTATTTTATTATAACTTATTTAATAATAAATTAAAATATGTTATCATTTAGTAATGGAGTGATTAACGTGAAGATTTTAGTATTAAGTACTGGCGGTACAATAACATCAATAAAAACAAATGAAGGTTTAAAGCCTAATAATAGTTCATTTATTGTAGACTTTTTGAAAAGTGTAGATCATAATTCTATTTTTGATTATTATGAACTATTTACTTTAGATAGTTCAAATATTCAACCGGAAGAATGGCAAAGTTTAGCTTTAAAAGTCTATAATTCTATACCTAATTATGATGGTATTATTATTACTCATGGTACTGATACTATGGCCTATACATCTAGTATGTTAAGCTTTATGATACAAAATCCAAGTATTCCAATCGTATTTACTGGTTCACAGTTACCTATATATGAAGAACTAACAGATGCATATTCTAATCTTAGATATGCTTTAGCAATGGCTAAAAGTCAATTACCTGGTATCTATCTAGCATTTAATCGTAAAATTATGTTAGGTTGTAGAGCAGTAAAAGTTAGAACTACTTCTTTCTTTGCCTTTGAAAGTATAAACTTAAAATATGCTGCTCAAATTGATTCAAGAGGTCTAATTGTTGACAACTCAGTTATACATAAATCTAAAAATACTAATGAATGTAATGTTAATATAGAAACTAATGTTTTCTTATTAAAAATTACTCCTACAACTAACCCTTCTATTATCGATTTATTAATTGATAGTGGTATTAAGGGTATTGTAATTGAAGCCTATGGTGCAGGTGGTATTAGTTTTATTAGACGTAACTTTATCGACTATATTACTAAGGCAACAAAAAATAATATTCCTATTTGCGTTTGTAGTCAATGTTTATATGAAGAAGCTAACTTTAATATCTATGAAGTAGGTAAAAAAGCTATTGAGTCAGGTGTTATTGAAGCTTTAGATATGACAACAGAATCTGCAGTAACTAAATTAATGTGGTGTTTAGGTCAAACTAATGATTTAAATGAAATTAAACAATTATTTAGAACTAATTTAGCTGGTGAAATAAATATTAAATAATATAATTACTTCTTAGATTTTTTCTCTAAGAAGTTTTTTCATATTTATATTAAAGAAAAGCTGGTTAAACACTAATATATAGTGGATAACCAGTTCATTTATATTATATATTTTTAACTGCAGTTGTAATGATATCTACTACTTCGTTCGTAGTCTTTTCCATCTTATTCATTACATCTTTACGTTCTTTAAATTCTACTACACCTTCATTAGCTCTACGACCTACAGTAATAATATAAGGAATACCAATTAATTCCCAGTCTTTAAACTTAAATCCTGGTTTAGCGTCTCTATCATCTAAGATAACTTCAACTTTATTCTTCTTTAATTCTTTATATAATTCTTCAGCTAATTTAACTTGTGATTCATCTTTTGTACTAATAGGTACAATTACAGCATGATAAGGTGCAACTTGTAATGGCCAAATAATACCATGTTCATCATGATATTGTTCAATAATAGCTGACATAGTACGAGTAACACCTATACCATAACAACCCATTACATAAGGAACATTCTTATTTTCTTCATTTACATAAGTAGCTTTCATTGGTTCACTATATTTAGTTTGTAACTTAAATATTTGACCGACTTCAATACCACGTTCAATATTTAATCTACCGTCACAAATAGGACAAATATCACCTTTCATAGCTTTTCTAAAGAATCCTACAGTACCATTAAAGTCACGTTCAAACTTAACGTTAGTTAAATGGTAATCTCTTTCATTAGCACCAACGATAGTAGCATTTTGCATTGCTACTTCTTCATCTACTAAAACTTTTATATTTAAACCTTTAGGTCCACAGAAACCATGAATACTACCTAAAGTTACAATTTCTTCTGGTGTTGCTAATACAAGATCATATTCATTACAACCTAATTCATTAATTACTTTAATTTCATTAACTTCACGATCTCCACGCACCATAACAGCAACAAATTGTTCATTAGTATAATCATGATAAATAATAGTCTTAGCTAAAGCTTTCTTATCAACATTTAAAAACTCTGCTACTTCTTCAATAGTGCGCATATTTGGTGTATGAACCTTAGTAATTTCACCTTCACTAACCTCAAACACTTCAGGTTTAGTCCATGCTTTTTCCACGTCTGCAGCAAAACCACAACCACAATATGCGATATCAGATTCACCAACTTCACTTAAAGCCATAAATTGATGTGAACCATTACCACCAATATTACCTGTATCAGCTAATACTACTTCATATTTTAAACCACATCTAGTGAAAATCTTATTGTAGGCATCAGCCATATTGTTATAACTCTTGTCTAAACCTTCTTCATCTTTATCAAAAGTATAAGCATCCTTCATAATGAATTCACGACTTCTCATTAAACCAAAACGAGGACGTGCTTCATCACGATACTTAGTTTGAATTTGATATAAATTTAAAGGTAATTGCTTACTGGATTTAATTAAGTCTTTCGCAATAGTTGTAAATATTTCTTCATGTGTTGGGCCTAAACAGAACTCACGGTCATGTCTATCCTTAAATCTAAATAACTCTGGACCATATTTAGACCATCTTCCTGATTCTTCCCACACTTCTTTTGGTTGGACTGCAGAACATAATATTTCTTGTCCACCATGATCATCCATTTCCTCACGAATAATATTTTCAATTTTATTTAAAACACGTAAGCCCATCGGTAGGTAGTTATAAACACCCGCTACCTCTTGCTTCATCATACCAGCTCTTAATAATAGGATATGTGAAGCTATTTTTGCTTCCTGTGGTGTATCTTTCAATGTGTTTAGCACCATTTTACTTGCATACATTACTAATCACTCCTTTGCCCTATATTATACCATTAATATTAAATATAAATCTAGTTAATTTACTCTTTTGTTAATGTATAATTGATGTGAGACTAAAATAAAAAAGGCTTAAGTGCTATAAT
>SAMEA103957793__coassemble_70_pt1 | contig 53488 bp, 52 predicted proteins | sample SAMEA103957793__metabat2_high_PE_005 | metagenome-assembled genome bin SAMEA103957793 (sample SAMEA103957793) | gut metagenome | biome: gut; material: feces | host: Canis lupus familiaris | collected 2014 | reverse complement strand
ATATTATTTAAAATATTATAAACAATTTGCTTAGGTATATCTTTAATATTAGATTTAAAATATTCATAATAATCTTTATTTATACTTTTATAGTTGTAAAAAGTTAACTCCAAGTAGTGTTTTAAATCACAATCTAAATTAAATATATTATTATCAATAACTATATAATGTAATTTAATAGCATCTTCTACATTAAAATTATAAATTAAGTTATCATTATACATAATTCACTACTCCTTTCTTATATGTATAAACTAATGGTTATTAATAAAATCCTTATGGAATAAATGAACTATCTATATAATAAAAATTATTTTCAACTACCGGTAAATTCTGTGGTTCACCATGACAATTAAAATTTACTGGTATAATGACCGAAGATCCAATGGGAAAAATCATATATTCATAACTTATTGGAACATAATATTCTATACTATTATTATATGTGTTATATACTTCTTGATACACTATGTAATATGTTATTCTGAAATTTTTTCTTAGCTCAATACGCCAATACTCATCATCTCTTAAACTTTGATTTATAGTTGTCGTAACACTACTTTCACAGCTATATGATTCATTATATTCTTTTTCAATAGATTGTTTTAGTTTTGATATTATATCACCCTCAATAGATGGTGTAACAAATAAAGAATTAAAAGTTAATTTTATGTTAGCTCCTCTAGCTATTTCTTTTTCATAAATTACAGATATTTTTTCATTAAAGGAATATGTATGTGACAAAGATATTTTTAACTCATCATATCCAGTGGTATAAACAGCATCACCTCTTAAAACGGGGATATTTACTTTGTTGTTAGAGTGACATATCATAGCCTTTCTTCTAATACCAAGTCCATCTTCTTTCAAAAATTCAGTTGAAACGATTGATGAAGCACCATACTCAGTGTGATTATACGGAATAGAACTAAGCGAAAAAAGAGCCCCTGGTGGTGGATCGATAATATATCCATTAACTGTTAAACTAATGGTAAAAGTTATCAATAAATAAAAAATAAATAGTAATGTTTTTTTGATGCATTCTCCTCAACATGTAAAATTTAAATAACCATTAGTTTTCATCGTTTTCTTCAATATAATGTTAACACCTTTTTAAAATTTTGTCAATAACATTGTAATAAAAGTTGCGTAATGTCAACCCATTTTGTGTAAATTAAAACATTATAATATAACAAGGACGATACCTAAATATCATCCTTGTTATATTAATGGTTCTATAAATAATTGGGTTGGTAGGTTGTTTTTTCTACAATAATTAGGTTGGCAGGTTGTTGTAAATATATTAAATAAAAAAACTCCTTTTGGTATAATGTTTTTGGATAAGCATTACCGAAAGGAGACCCTATGAATTATTATAATCCATTTTATGAAATATTTAAAGATAAAGATTGATAATAGACCAAAAAGATTTAATAAACAACACAATTCTATTACTTAGCATATAAACCGTTAGATATAGTAGTTTGCTCTAAATGTTGTAGTATTAATACAATTATGGGTTTTAATGTTTATCCACAAAAAAAGAGAAAATATGATAATATATTTAATCATATTTTCTCTTTTTATTCTAAAATAATTAGGTTGTTTTAGTAAAAGTATAACAACACACCAACCTAATTATTTATATAACCATATTAATCTTGATATAAGTGAGTGTCTAATCTAAATTCATTAATAATTGCTGCAGGAAGTAAGAAATCACCTAAATAACGTTCTAACATTTCCTTAGAAATTTCTTTACCCCAATTTATATTAGCCATATCAGAATTATTATTTATTACAATATATAATTTATCCCTAGTAAATGATAGAGACATCTTACCTTTTTGCATTTTCTTAAATTCTAATATTTTCATAATCATATGAGGGCTAAGGATTTTAAAGACTGTACCCTTATCACTTGTATAAATATTAAATTTCTTATTAAATTCTATTACTTCAGTTTCTAACTTATTACCATTATGACCACAAAATAACATATCAGTTCGGTCAAGTAATGTTACATCACAATCTAAAATTTTAGGATAATCTATAATTATAGCTTTACCTTTGAAATATGTGACATATGTAGTACTGCTATGACCTTTACTATCTACACGTGTTTCTTTACGTTGTAGATGTAAATCACTCATACTAAATTTAACATTTTTATATTCACCTTGAATTAAGTCTTCATAATTTTGTACATCAGGAATTTCCTTAATTAACCCTAACTTATAAAAAGATTCATAACTTAATCCTCCATCAACTTGATAGTTAAAGTTTTCATAGCCCTTATCAGCTAAATACCAATTTACAATATCTGATTTCATTTGTTTTTTGCGTGCACGATACTTTGGACTTGAATTCATAAGAGCAAAAGTAAGAACACTAGCAAACAAAAGTAGACCACCAATGATAAATAATGGAATAATAAAGTTTATAAAACCCACCAAAAGTAATATAAGACCAAGAAGAGCTATACTACCACTAATGATATACATTTTCTTAGCGTAATTGTATAAAACTTTTCTTTCTTCTTCTAATCTAACTAATAAATCTTCTCCCATAGAGCACCTAATTAGAATTCAATTTTAACATCTTGACGTTTAGATTCCTCTGCTTCGAAATAATCAAATGGTTTATAAGCACCAGCTAACATTGAGTTAGGGAATACTTTAATATATTTATTAAAGTGACTTACATTAGAGTTATAGTTAGAACGTGCAGCTTGTAAATCATCTTCAACTGTAGAAATTTCATTTTGTAAACGTAAGAATAATTGATCTGCTTTTAAGTTTGGATATTGTTCAACAACCATATTTAATGATGATAAAGCTTGTGTCATTTGATTTTCAAATTGAGCTTTATCAGCCATTGAAGCATTCTTTCCAGGATTACGCATCGCGATAATCTTAGTTAGAGTTTCTTCTTCATGTTTTGTATATCCTTTAACAGAATCTACCATTTTAGTAAGACAATCAAATCTCTTAGTTAAATAAACATCAATTCTTGATGCTGAATTTTGTACATCTTGTTCAAATCTTATAATGTTATTTTTAATAGCAATTACCCAAGCAATTACACTAATAACTAAAAGAGCGATAACTACCAATACAACGATTACTGGAACAGACATAATTAACACCTTTTACCTTTCAAATTAAACAAATTACATCCTATTTATTTAAGATATTCTAATAATTTAGATACCATATCAGTCTTTTCCCAAGTGAAACCTTCACCATCACGACCGAAATGTCCATAGCATGATGTTGGCCCATAGATTGGTCTTTTTAAATCTAAATGATCAATAATACCTTTTGGAGTTAATGGGAATAAATCATTAACTGCTTTTTCTAATAAAGTTTGACTAACCTTATTAGTACCAAATGTATCAACTGTAACTGATGTAGGATGAGCAACACCAATTGCATATGATAATTGTACTTGACATTTATCACAAAGACCTGCTGCTACTAAGTTTTTAGCAACATAACGTGCCATGTAAGCGCCACTACGATCCACTTTAGATGGATCTTTACCACTAAATGCTCCACCACCATGGCAGGCAGCACCACCATATGTGTCACAAATTAGTTTTCTACCAGTTAAACCAGAGTCGGCTGCAGGACCACCCTTAACAAATCTACCAGTAGGATTGATAAAGAATTTAGTATTTTCATCTAATAAGTTACTTGGAATTACTGGTAAAATAACTTCATTCTTAATATCTTCTCTTAACTTTTCAATAGTAATGTCATCATCATGTTGACTTGATACAACGATAGCATCAATACGTTTAACTTGATTATTATCATCATATTCAACAGTTACTTGACTCTTACCATCTGGTCTAAGATAACCTAAAATACCACTTTTTCTTACATAAGATAATCTTAATGCTAACTTTTGAGCTAACACTAAAGTAATTGGCATAAATTCTTCTGTTTCATTAGTTGCATAACCAAACATAATACCTTGGTCACCTGCACCTTGTTCATGTCCTTCACTTTCATCAACACCCATAGCGATATCTGGTGATTGAGCATGAATTGTAGTAAGTACTGCTAAATTGTCAGCATCAAAACCAAATTTACCACGAGTATATCCAATTTCAGTTACTTTCTTTCTAACAATATCCTCTACATCTACATAATGATGAGTTGTAATCTCACCACCAACTAATACCATTCCTGTAGTACAGAAACACTCACATGCTACACGTCCATTAGGATCATGAGCTAAAACTTCATCTAATACAGCATCACTGATTTGATCACAAATCTTATCAGGATGTCCTTCAGTTACAGCCTCTGAAGTAAAAAATCTACCCATTTATAAAACCTCCTTAATTGCTTTCGTTAATTGGTCAGTACAAGATGTATTTCTTGCACCGCACTTATTTCCTTCTAATTTTTCTACGATATATGTTAGCTCCATACCATCTAAGATTTTAGATAAAGCTAATAAATTACCAGGACAACCACCTGTAAACTTTAAGTTATATAATTTACCATCTTCATAATCAAAATCTATTTGTCGAGCACATACACCATTTGTTTGGTAACTTTTATGCATTACTAGTCTCCTTATATACGTAATTATTATACAATATTTCAAAATCATCTTCAAACCTTAAAAAGCGTTCAAATAAGGTTGGGTTAAAATATACTCTAAAAGTATCCTTTAAATAATTCATTGTAGTTTGATGATTTAGTGTACGTTTATAACTACGAATACCACGTAGTGAAACATACATATCGCAAAGTAATATAATATCATCCATTAGATTAGATTTTTCTGTCATAATACGTGTGAATTCATCCGTATTAGCACCATCCATATGTGTACGAATAATATCTTCACATTTTCTTTCTAATGCTAATCTCTCTATTACTTTATTTGCTTTAATTGTCTCTTCATTTATATCTTCTAAAGAATCGATATCATTTAAGTTCTCAATACCTAAATTGTTAGCTTTAATATGAATTAATGCAAAATCACTAAGATTTGAAATAAACTCATTACTCTCACCATAAAGACTTGCTAACTTAACACTCATCAACTCTATAAGATACGCATCTTCAATTTCATTTTGGGTTCTAATTTTACCCTTAATATTAGTTTTATATACATTATTAACGATATTTAAGAAACTACCTTCTAATTCTTTACGTCGTTTAAGTTCCTTCTTTCTCTCTGTTTGCATATAAGAACTCATGGAAACACTTATATATAATACTAACATAAATACTAAAAGTATAATTGTTCTTAACAATATATCTTTAAATTCTAGTGAAGTAATAAATGCTTTAAATGTTAATTCACCATTACTAACAGCGCTAGAGAATACTATATTATATGTAAGCGTAAAATGAATAATTGTTATTATTACAATTAACCATTTATATACTGATTGTAATAACTTCTTATCTTGATAAAAGGAACATATAATAAGTGAATAATAGAGTAATATATATCCTATCTCACCAAAGTAAGTTTTATTAGCACCAGTCTTTAATCTAACATAAATTAAGATAGCTGACAAAAACATATAAAAACAACATAAATACATAGCTATTTGCTGTTTCATAATATTTTCTTTATCATTATTAATTAATTTATTTAATGTATGATTTATTAAGAATGTTAAGGGAAAACATAAAATTGTTAAAAACCAATTACTAGGTTCACCAATAGAAACTAAAGCAAAAATTAGTGTATATACTAAGTTAGAAATAAAGATAATATTTTTAATAACAATATTTTTCCTTGTCAAAACTAATGCATCATTATTTAAATCAATATTAGATTCAAAAGAAAACATATTTTTTAAACTAGTATTAACACTACTTTTATTTAACTTCAATGCCTCACATCCCTTCAATAAATATAAATTAGATTATATCATTAACATTAAATACTCTTTGACCATTTAAGAAACTCTTTATATCCATTAATTTCTTACCTTGTGGCTTTATTTCATTAATACTAATAGCACCATCTAAAGTTTTAATTAATAACTTACCTTTAATAGATAATACTGTACCAGGTTTATTATCACTACTATCTTCTACTATAGTAGAACTATATACCTTAAATACTTCACCATTATGACTAAAGTATGCACCTGGTTCCATAGCAAGGCCTCTGATTTGATTGAATATATTACGACTAGACATATTAAAATCGATTAACTCTTCTTCTTTAGTTAAATTATAACTATAAGTAGCTCTATCATGATCTTGTTCTATACCTTCTAGTGTATGATCATAAATTAATGGTAATGTTTCTTTTAATAACTTAGTACCTAGGATAGATAGTTTATTAAATAATGTTTCATTATTATCAGTATCTAAAATCGGAATACTTTCCATTTTATATACTTTACCAGAATCCATTTTTTTAACCATTTGCATTATCGAAATTCCTGTTTCCTTATCACCATTAATGATTGCACGTTGGATAGGAGCACCACCTCTATGTTTAGGTAATAAAGAACCATGAACATTAATACATTCTTTAAAATTATTTAATAAAGCCTCAGGAATAAATTGACCATATGCTGCAGTAACCATTACATCTGCATTAACATCAAGAATTCGTTGATAATCATTTTTTACACTAATAGGTTGGAAAACCTCTAAACCTAATTCTAAAGCTTTAACCTTAACTGGTGAAGGTGTCATTTTGTTACGTTTACCTGGTTTATCAGGTTGGGTAACTACTAATTGAACATCAAAATTCGCATTTAACATCTCAAGGATACGTACAGAGAAAAGCGGAGTACCAAAAAATACTATTTTCATTACATATCACCTACCTTTATAACAACATTATTATCATTTATATTTTTAATATAATTATATATTACATCTGATATTTTATCATTTTTATACTTAATATGTACAATGAAATGATAATTTTCTCCTATTTTAAAATTTATATCCTCACTAGGGCCTAATAATATTATATCTAAAGTATCAAGATCATCAACAAACTTTCTAGCTAAAGATAAAGCTTTAAGACGATCATTACTTATAAATTTAATATATTTAAGATATATAAATGGAGGATTATTTAATTTTTCTCTTCTTTTAATTTCATTATGATAAAACTCTTTATAGCCACCATGAACTAAAGCATCAAACGTTTTAGATAATGGATTATATGTTTGAATTATAGCTTCACCTTTTTTATGTCTACCAGAACGTCCAATTGCTTGTTCTAGCAATGCATAACCTTCGAATATAGCGTCATAACTTGGATGATAGAACGCTAAATCAGCATTAACTACACCAACTAAGGTAACATCATTAAAATCTAAACCTTTAGTAATCATTTGTGTACCTATTAAGATATCATACTTATGATTAATAAAATCCTCATAATTCTTTTCATAAGAATTAGTTCTATTAATTGAATCACTATCAAGTCTTAGTATTCTACTATCTTTGAATAAACTCTTAAGTTCATCTTCTATCTTCTCAGTACCTGTACCAACATACCTTATCTTATCACTACCACACTTAGGGCATTTATGAGGATTATGTGTCTCGTAATTACATAAGTGACATTTAAGAAGATTATTATTGTGATAAGTTAGTGCAACATTACAGTTTGGGCAGAAAATTACATTACCACAACTTCTGCACATAACTGCACTCGCACGACCACGTTTATTTAAATATATTAATACTTGTTCATTTTTATTTAATCTATCACAAATAGCATCTTTTAATTTAGTAGAAATCATTGAATAGTTCTTATTCACTAACTCTTGACGCATATCAACAATGCTTATATCAGGTTTTTCAACATCTATAGCTCTAAAAGGTAATTCTAACAATTTATAGTTATTATTCAAAGCATTATAATAATCTTCTATTTTTGGTGTTGCACTACCTAAAATAATAGGTATATCATTTTCTTTAGCTCTTAAAGTTGCTACCTCACAAGCACTATATAGAACCCCTTCGTTAGCAATATAACTAAGAGAATGTTCCTCATCAATAATAATCAACCCTAAGTTACATACTGCACTAAATATAGCTGAACGAGGACCAATACAAATTCTTGCTTCTCCATTTTTTAATCTACAATATTCATCATATCTTTCTCCTAAAGATAAATTACTATGAATAATCGCTACTTTGTCCTTAAAACGAGTATAAGCCCTCATAGCAAGTTGTGAAGTCAGTGCTATTTCTGGTACTAATAAAATAACACTTTTACCTAAAGCTAATGTTTTAGCTATTAGTTCAAAGTAAACCTCTGTCTTACCACTATTAGTAACCCCATAAAGTAAATACTTATCATAAAAATTTAAATCTACTTTGTTAATAGCTATAATCTGTTGATTATTTAATATAATATTTTCTTTATCTTCTTTAATTATATATGGTCTACGATAACTTGTAATCTCCTTAATATCTAAAGTATTATTACGCTTTAACGTATCTAAATAACTATCTTTATAGATATCTAATAATTTTAGATCACTAATTTTAATAGGGCCATTTTCTTTAATATACTTTAATAACGTTAATGCATTATTACTATTACCAATATAATTATCTTTATAACTAACTACTAATTCTTTCTTTAGATTAACTTTATTAATATATTCATATTTTAAAACTACATCATTATTCCTAATAGCAGTTTTTAATCTTCTATAATATTTACTATTACTTTTAGATAGTACTATTTTATTATTTTTAAATAAACCTTTTAATTCATCATCTAAATTATTATTATCATTAAGATATAATACTCTCTTAACATTAGATATTAATAATTTAGGTATAAATAGTTCAATAATACTATATAAACTAGTTACATACTTCTTTGCTAAAGGATAAATTAATGATAATGTTTCATCATTTAAAATAGGTTCTAAATCTATAATATCAATGACATCCTTTAAGTTTTTATAATCACTTTTATCACTAATCATAATAACATATGCATCAACATTACGATTATTAAAACTTACTAGTACTCTTTGACCTACTTCTATAATATCATCTAAAAAAGAAGGTATATTATAATCATAAAGCTTGTCTACGTTTTTATTAGTACAACTTACAATTACTTTACAAATCATAAATACCCCCTAAATATATTAAAAAATTGTAATATTATCTTTTACATCTTGATCCATTAAACCCACATGTACAAAGAGCCTACTTAATGACTTGAAAATAATAAAAATAGTAACACTTTGTGGTATTAAATAAGCTAAATTCTTAGGTAATGCTCTTGTTAAGAAATATACTTGGAATTGTTCAAAGTTATATGAACCTAAGAACGCTACCCAACATGTACCTAATATTCCATTAATTAAAATATTTACAACAAATCGACATAAGAAAACTTTAGTAAAAGTTATTCTTGTTTTATAAAAGAATAATCCGTAAAATAAACCACTTAACATAGCATTTAAAGTATAACCAAAGAAATATGGTGCACTAGGTGGAAACATCAAGAAACCTAAGTTATCTGATATAAACCCTGCTATTAATGCCATATAAGGTCCATATAATAAACCTATGATTGCATAAAATATAAAACCTAGTGAAATACCTAATCTACCAAAACCTGTAGGTAATGGAAAAGCCTTGGCGATTAACATAAATCCTAAAAGTATTGAAGTAAATACTAATGCTTTAACATCTAATAATTCGTTTTTAGCACTAGTATGATACCCTCTTTTAAAAGGGTGTGCATATACTCCTTGGTTATATTTATATATATTAACTTTATTTCTAGTAATATAACAATATACTATAGCTAAAACTAAAAATACTGCTAATCCTATTAAACTAAATAATTCTTTATTCGCTACCTTAAAATAATGTAAGATAGAAAATACTGTTAGATACCCAAATAGGGATGTAAATAAAATAATTAAACTATTTCTTAAAATTTTCACGAGCTGCTCCTTAATCCGCATTAAGAAGTAGCGGACTAGGCCAGCTACCGCCACATATTAAAATGTGTTCGTTCATAGGTTGTCCTACCTATGACACTTAACGCAGCAAAATATTATTTTTTCATAAATTCTATAACTAAATGTAACCATTTAGAAAAGTTTGAAGACATATCATTACGTGTTGTAGCACTTTCTTTAGTACCTAAACTAAGACCATGAGGACCTTGACCCAAGATATGTAATTCATATTTTAGATTATATTTAGAATACATTTGACATAAATTAAATGTATTAAAAATATTAACAACATTATCATCAGATGTTGTGAAAACAAACATTGGAAGTGATGATTCATTTACCTCATCTTCTTCACTATAACGCTTAATATCTAAAATATTTTTATCTTCTTTTAAAAATTCCATTGAATCATTATGAGTTATATCATCTTTGGTAGATACTAATGGATAACCTAAGATTATACCCTTATTAGATAAACCATAATATGCTTGATGATTTCCTAACTCTAATGTCAAATGACCACCAGCACTAAAACCTATAAGGTAAGTTTGTGGATTTGAAATATCTTTAAAATAATTATTTATCTCATAAGCTATCTTTTTACACATTTGGGTAAAAGGTAGATTATAATCTAAATAATCAAAGACTAATGCATTATACCCTAAAGCATTAAAATGTAGACCTATCACATCACCTTCACGTTCACTTGTGAATTTGTAAGCCCCACCTGGAAATACAATAACATACTTGTTAGATTTAGAATCAATTATTAATTCATGTATATTATTATTAATAATAATTTCTTTATTATTTAATATATACTCTAATTCAATTAATTTTTCCTTAATTTCTAGAGGTTTATGCTTAATCTCTTTAAAATTATTATATATTTTAGAATAATAATTAATAAATTCCTTACTTTTGTTTTGTCTTAATATAGGACCATAATTAATATCTAATATATTATAATTAACTTTTATATCAGTAGGTTCTGCTACAATAAAATTATAATATTTATTGTTTTCTAATAAATCACTCTCATTAATAATATTAAATCCGTGTGTATATAACCATCTACGAACTAAATTAATATTTCCTTGTGGTTCTAATATTAATCGTTTACCTATAACTTTATTGTAACTACTATCTAATATTTGACTTATTAAACTACCACCCATACCAGAGATAATAGCAGTATCAAAATCTTCACTGAAATCCTTTAAACCATCAGATAAATGAAAACTTACTTTATTATTAAAATTAGTATTATTAAAAGTAAGTCTCGCTTGATTTAAAGGTCCTTCATTTATATCAAGGGCATAAGCATGAACTATACTATCACTTAACTTTAAAGCCATAAGTAATGTATATCCATGGTCAACCCCGACATCAACAACCTTTTTTGAATCTTTAGCATAAGAGGCTAAAAGACTAATACGTTTACTTGCCATCTAATCACCTATGTTAAATCCTTTAAATAACTAGCTTCTTTAGCTATTTTACGTTTTATAGCCTCAACAATTTGTCTTACACGTTCTTTACTAATACTATATTTTTTACCAATTTCATCAAGTTTATATGCTCTCTCATAATCAAGACCATAACGCATCTTAAAGATATCAGCTTCTTTTTCATTACACTCAGCTAGTATCTTACTAATTATCTTATAAGCATAATCATTAACTGAATAAACAAAAGGATCTAAATCATCTTTATCTGCAATTAAATCAGATAAAGTAGCTTTTTTATCTTCACCAACTTGTTTATCTAGACTTAAAACACTAGAACTAGTGCTTAATGCAAATTCTACAACATCTTCACTAATCCCAAGTTTACGAGCAACCTCCTTATTAAGAGGCTTACGTCCTAATTCATTAGTTAGATCATCGAATGTTTTAATAACACGACTATAAAGTGTAACTTGATGTACTGGTATTCTAATACTACGATCAAAGTTTTGTATTGCCCTTTGAATAGCTTGATATATTCTATAGTAAGCATAAGTTGTAAAACGTACATTCTTAGAAGCATCAAACTTATCTATTGCATTATTCATAGCCAACTTTCCTTCAGAAACTAAATCATCAAACTGTATGTTCTTAGTAGTAAATTTTTTAGCTATATAATATATTAGAGGTGTATTAATATCAATAATTTTAAGCCTAATATTATCTAACTCACGCTTATATTGTTTATATAATAAATCACCACTATCTAGTTTGTCTAATTCTTCCTTAAGAAAATTAATACGTTTAAATAATTGAAGTTCCTCTTCTTTGGTAAGAAGAGGATTATTTTTATAATTATTAAAGTCATTGTCACTTATTTGTGCTATAAGTGAATCGACATCACTATTTGAAATAATATCTATTTCAAGCCCCTTAGCTATACCATTTACAAGTTTATAATCAACATTATATTTTTTTGCAATATTATCAATATCAATTGATGTAATACTTATATTTTTATATGCTAAGTCTAGTAAATCTTTTTCAATTTTATCCACTATATCACACCCTAGTTATCAGTTAAAAAATCTTCTAATTTCTTAGATTTAGATGGTTGTCTTAAACGTGTAATAGCCTTTGCTTGAATTTGTCTAATTCTTTCACGAGTTAAATCAAACTCTTCACCGACTTCTTCTAACGTTCTTTCACGTCCATCTTCTGTTAAACCATAACGTAAGCGCAAAACTCTTTCTTCACGATCACTTAATGTAGATAATGCTTCATCTAAGGCAGCTTCCTTTTGTTTTTGGAATGTATATCTATATGGATCTTCTGCACTTGTATCAGGGATGAAATCTCCTAAAGTTGAATCTTCTTCTTCACCTACTGGTGATTCTAAAGATACTGGTTCTTGAGCAATCTTTTGGATTTGTAGAATCTTATCTTCACTCATATGCATTTCTTCAGCAATTTCTTCAATTGTAGGAATTCTACCTAACTTACCAGTTAAATCACGAGTACATTTATAGTATTTATTTATATTTTCAACCATATGAACTGGTATACGAATAGTACGAGCTTTATCAGCAATGGCACGTGTAATAGCTTGTCTGATCCACCATGTAGCATATGTAGAGAATTTATACCCTTTTTCTAACTCATATTTATCTACCGACTTAATTAAACCTAAACTACCTTCTTGAATTAAGTCTAGGAAATCTAAACCTCTAGATATATACTTTTTAGCAATACTTACTACTAATCTTAAGTTAGAGTTAACTAAACGTTCACGAGCTCTTTTAGCTCTTTTAACTTGCATTTTTAAGTCTTCTAGTTCTTCACTAGTATAATCATTACTCTTTAATCTTGCTTCAGCAATAGTACCATTAGCTACATCTTCTGCTAGACGTTTTTCTGTTTCAACATCTAATAATTTATATTTACCAATTTGTTTTAAATACATTCTAACAGGGTCATCATAACTTGTACTATTAGCCATTTGTTCAATCTTGTCATCCTCTAAAACTTCTAGTGGTACAACTTCAGTATCAACAAAGTTCTTAATAGCATCTTCTTCTTTTTCAACTATTTCAACATCTTTTTCTTCTAAGGAAGAAATAATATCACTATAATCTTTAGAATCTTTAGTACAATAAGCTAATATTTCAGATGATAATACACAACCATTATTAGCTGCAGCTTTTTCTAATAATTCCTCAACAACTTTATCTAAATTCATCTTTGTCCTCCTTTATTATGTTTTAAATTCCTTAAATGATTATTAAGTAAGACTTTAGCCTGTTCTATGCTTAAATTCTTATTACTTAAATCTTTACGTTCATTACGTAGGTAATTACGTCTTTTTTTATCATTTAAGTTATTTAATAAATCTTCCTCACTATAAGGAAAATTTAAACTATTCATATGTAAGAAATCTTGTAATTCAGTAAATCTTTTTACTGTATTCAAGGTTCCATTACTACTAATATCTTTATCTTCTAGTAATTTAACAAACTTACTTTCATCATAATCATTATATATTTTATAATATTCACTATATAATGTTAACCATATATTACTTAACTCATTATCATTAGAAAATCTAATATTATTTTCATTAATGAAATCATCAATCTTATTAGCATACTTTTTACTACTAGTAGCATAGTTAAAAAGTCTAGCTTCTGATAATATAAATCCTTGTTCTTTTACAGGTTTATTAATGATAGGTTCTTGATAAGAAACTTCAACATATTCATTATCTACTGTCCTATTATAATTTTGATATTTTAAATCATATTCTTTTCTTAAAAGATGAGCTTCAATACCAATATACTTTGCAAATTTACCTATAAACTCACTAATAATAATTTCCGATCTTGACTCATATAAGATAGCAAACAATTTGTTTTTAGCATTATCTAACATTATAGGATCACTAAGATTAATATCTTTTGTGACTACACGATACATATATTCATAGTAATTTAAGATATTATTATTAAAATAATTATAATATGCATCTTTACCTAAAGTGTGAACATATTCATCAGAATCTTTACACTTATCCAGTAATAAATATTTAACATTCATACCCTCTCTAGCAAACATTTGACTTGCACGTTGGGTTGCTAACAAGCCTGCACTGTCACTATCAAAAGCTACAATAACATTGTTAGTATATCTTTTTATAAGTTTTATTTGGTTACTAGTTAACTGAGTCCCCATACTACACACTGCTTCACCTAAGTTAGCTCTAGTGGAAGCTATAACATCCATAAAACCTTCATATATAATTACACGATTTGCAGTATTAATACTCTTAATAGCATTATTTAAATTATATAAAATTAAATTCTTTTTAAATATTTTAGTATCACTAGTATTTAGATATTTAGGTTCATTCTTATTATTTGTCAAAATACGCCCAGAAAATCCAGTGACATTTCCTTTTTCATCTAAAATCGGAAAAATAATTCTATTTGTAAAAACATCTAAATATCCATTAGAAGTTGATCTAATTAAATTAAGTTCAACTAAATCTAGTTCAATATAATTATTATCTTTTAAAATATTGTATAAAACATGACCTTCACTAGGTGCTAAACCAATATGAAATGTTTTAATATATTCATCAGTTAATCCACGTTCATATAAATAATTTAATGCTTTTTTACCTGATTCACTATTGTATAAGTAACGCTCATACACTTCCATTGCTAATTTATTAATTTCATAATACTTTTGATTAAGCTTATTGATAGGATTTGCATTAAAACTAAAATTAGTAAGCTTAAACTTATTAATTTTAGCTAACTCTACAACAGCTTCTTTAAAATCAATATGTTTTATATCCATTAAAAACTGAATAGGGTTACCACCCTTACCACAACCAAAGCAATGGGCCATCTTCTTTTCTTGATTAACCATAAAAGAAGGTGTATCTTCCTTATGAAATGGACACAAACCTTTATAGTTTGCACCAGCTTTAGTAAGCTTTGTATAAGGCGAAACGAGAGCGACCATGTCAGTTGAATCGATTAGTTTTTTTAACTCGTCATTATTCATAGTCGCCCTCCTTCTAATTATAATGTAATTTTATTTTCAATATATGAAACTAAATCTTCCAATTTTACGTTTTCTTGTGTCATTGTATCTCTATCACGAACTGTAACAAAACCTTCATTTAAAGTATTGTCATCAATTGTAATAGCAAATGGTGTACCAATAGCATCTTGACGGCGGTATCTCTTACCAATGTTACCAGCTTCATCATATGTTGTAGTAAAATGTTTAGATAACATATCAAATACTTCATTTGCTTTATCGCTATGTAACTTCTTCATTAATGGTAATACAGCCACCTTATAAGGTGCTAAGAATGGATGTAATTTTAATACAACTCTTTCATCTTTTTCAGTCTTTTCAACATTATAAGCACTGAATAAGATAGAAAGTAACATACGTTCAACACCAACACTTGGTTCAACAACATATGGTACATACTTAGTATTAGTTTCAGGATCTAAATAATCTAAGTTAGCTTTAGAATGTTTCATATGAGCATTTAAGTCATAATCAGTTCTACTAGCAATCCCCCATAATTCACCAAAACCCCATGGGAAGTTGAATTCGATATCTGTAGTTGCATTACTATAGAAACTTAATTCTTCTTGTTCATGATCTCTAAATATTAAGTTTTCTCTTTCAACACCTAAGTTTACTAAGAAATCCATACAATATTGACGCCAGTAATTAAACCAGTCTAATTCAGTACCAGGTTTACAGAAGAATTCTAATTCCATTTGTTCAAATTCTCTTGTTCTAAAGATGAAGTTGCCTGGAGTAATTTCATTTCTAAAACTCTTACCAATTTGTCCAATACCAAATGGAACTTTCTTTCTGCTTGTTCTTTGTACATTTTTAAAGTTTACGAAGATACCTTGAGCAGTTTCAGGTCTTAAATAAACTTCATTCTTAGATTCTTCAATAACACCTTGATGTGTTTTAAACATTAAGTTAAATTGTCTTACATCTGTATAATCTAAATGACCACAACTAGGACAAGTAATCTTATGTTCATAAATATAATCTAATAATTGTTGGTTAGTCATACCATCACCAGATATTTCACCATGAGAATAATCTTCGACTAATTTATCAGCACGGTATCTAGTGTTACATTTTTTACAATCAATTAATGGATCTGAGAAGTTAGATAAGTGACCACTAGCCACCCATACTTCTTTGTTCATTAGAATTGCACTATCTAAACCAACATTATATCTATTTTCTGTAACAAATTTTTTCCACCAAGCTTTTTTAATATTATTTTTTAATTCTACACCAAGTGGACCATAATCCCAAGAGTTTGCTAAACCACCATAGATTTCACTACCTTGGAATACGAAGCCTTGTTCTTTTAAGAAGGCTACTAATTCTTCTAAACTAATTTTTGTCATCTTTATCACCTATATTTTTTTAAATAATATAAATCATTAAATTATAGCAAATTACCTATAAACGGTCAAGGTAAATTGGCCTAATTTAATGCATTATTATTGAAATTTATTATATCTTTTTCTAATTGATCTTTAACTAAGTTTAAACCTACCTTTTTATCACTAGAAGTAATAATTAAATTATCACCATCTACTAAATTTAATTTATTTAAGATAGCTTCTTTATTATGTTTACGATCCTTATTTTTTACCTTATCACTCTTAGTAGCAATAACAGTTACAGGTATATCGTAATACTTTAAATAATTATACATAATTAAGTCATCTTCAGTAGGAGTATGACGATAGTCAACTAATAAAAAGGCACGTGTTAACTCTTGACTATTTTTAATGTAATCCTCAATCATTACTCCAAATGACTCTTTTAATTTCTTACTAACTTTAGCATAACCATATCCTGGTACGTCAACAAACAAAAATGAATTATTAATTAAAAAGATATTTAATGTTTGTGTCTTACCTGGATTTTGACTAGTTCTAGCAAGACCATTTTGATTAACTAAAGCATTAATAAATGAACTCTTCCCTACATTACTGCGGCCACAAAACATAAATTCAGGCATACTAGCTTCATTAGGAATAGTATCTTTAGATATAGCTGATGTTACAAACTCCGCTTGTTTTATTTCCATTTCATTTCCTCCGCATCATACCCAATAGCATCAGCTATAGGTTTAAATTCTTCTAAACTAAGTGTACAAGTACCCATAAAAGAATGTGATTTATCACCATGATGATCACTTCCTGCACTACATATTAAATTATGCTCATTAGCTAATTTCTTCAAATATAGTGTATCTTCTTCTTGATTACTTGGATAGTATACTTCCATACCGTCAAAACCACTATCAATAATCTCAAGTAAATTTTCACGTTTTAATAATACTGGATGTGCTAATATTACGAAGCAATTGTTATCTTTTAGAAATTTAACTCCATCAATAACTTTAGTATTACTTAAAGGAATATAAGCTTCAGATTTATCACTAATATAAAATCTTGCTTCATCAAAACTCATATTATTATACTTAACAATATTACGTATAATATTACCACGAGTAACTGCGCGTAGATCACTACCCTCAAGTAGTTCTTCTAAATTTAGTTTTAATTTATATATTTCTTCAAGTTTACTAGCCATTTTAATAGCCCTATCTTTTCTTCTCTTAATATAATCAGTAGAGAAATCTATTAAACTTTGTGGTACTATACCATATTTGAATAAACCAATTACATGGACTGACTCACCATTATGTTTACATGATAATTCTATACCTGGTATTATAATATTCTTATACTTTTCATCAATATGAATTAATCCCAAAACACTATCATGATCTGTTAAAGCAAATGCACTAACTGAAGTATTATTTCTATATTCTATTAATTCATCAATGGTATTAATTCCATCAGAATATTTAGAATGATTATGTAAATCAAATTTCATAAATAAAACAAATCCTTTCCTAAATCAAACATTAATATTATACCATAACTAAAATAAAATTTCATTATGTGAGTGTTTTTATAATAGTAAAAATTATAAATAAAATATATATTGTAGTATTATAATTTTCCATATTATTAAACTTAAATATATACTAAGTTATATGTAATTTTACTTTTACTACTAAAATAGATATAATTATATAAAAGGATGGTAGTTTATGCTTAAAAAATGGGCAATAAAGATGATTAATTGGTACCAACGTGAGATATCACCTAATACACCGCCTAAGTGTAGGTTTACTCCTACTTGTAGTCAATACGCTAAAGAATGTTATGAAAATTTTAACTTCTTTAAAGCTAGTTTTTTAACTTTATGGCGTTTACTGAGATGTAATCCATTTCATAAAATGGCGTATGATCCTGTACCAATTAAGAGAAAAAAAGAAAATAATGATTTAGAAGAAAAGAAGTGTGATGAAAACGTAGAGTAATCAATCACACTTCTTTTAACATTTCTTTTTCTAATTCTTTATTTTTTAATAATTTAGGGAATACAAAGCTAAATATTACAAGTACTTCCATTGGTCCTAATATATCTGATATCATTTCAGCATAAAATACACCTTTATAACCAATATAAATTGGCAATATCCATGTTAATGATATTACGATGGCTTTTCTAATTAAACTAGCTAAGGCAGCAGCTTTAGGTTGAGCTAGAGCTGTCATGCCATCTACTAAACAGTATTGTATAGTTAATGGAATAATACCTGCAACAAATATTAATATGCATGTAACAGTTGTATCAATAGTTTTAGGATCTTTTGTAAATAAATATGTAAATGGTCTAGCTACAAAAATGGATAGTACTGAACAACTAACTGTAAAGATAAAACCACATATAAGAATAATCTTTTCTGCCTTTTTAACCCTATCTGTATTTCTTGCACCATAGTTATAACTTAATACAGCTTGCGTACCACCACTAATACCCAGAAGTGGCATCGTAATTAGTTGGTAGAAACAAATAGCTATTGTAGCTACTGACAGATAAAAGTCAGCATCACTACCAGTATTTATACTTAATGATGCGTTAAGTGATATTTGAACTAATGAATCTGTTGCTAAAATGATGAAGGGAGATAATCCCATCATTATGATAGTACGCATTAATTTAAAATCATAATTACCAAATGATAATTTAATTATTGTCTTTTTACTTGTTAAAAAGTATATTGTATATAAAAATGAACATATTTGACTAATAATTGTTGCTAAAGCAGCACCAGTAACATTCATTTTAAATACAAATATAAATAGTGGATCTAAAATAATATTCAATATGGCACCAATTAACATAGTTTTCATAGCTGCGGTTGAAAAACCTTGGCAAGAAATAAATTGGTTTAAACCTAAAGAAATTATCGCAAATGGTGCACCTATTAAATAAATATATAAATATTCTTTAGCATATACGATGTTAGTATCTGTTGCACCAAATAATTTTAATAACGGTTCTAAAGAAAAGAAAGTTATTATTGTAACAATTAATGAGACTACAATTAACATAATCAAGCAGTTACTCATAATTTGTTTTGCTTTATCTTTATTTTGTTCACCTAGTTTTATAGCCAAAAGTGGCGCTCCACCAACACCAACTAGAAAACTAAATGATGTAATTAATGTGGTAATAGGTGTACATACACCTATACCAGCAAGAGCGACTTGTCCAATTTCATTTATATTACCAATATAGATACGGTCAATAATACCATACAAAACTGATACTAACTGACCAAGCATCGCAGGTAATGCAAGTATAATGACAATCTTCCATAGATTGTCTTTACCTAAATCCATCTTTTTCATTATCTTTTTCTCAATACTCTAAGTTTAGCACTATGTGATCTTCTATTTTCGTCTAATTCTACATTTGATGGTAGAATCGGTTTACGAGTAACCATTTCAAAAGGAGCATCTGGTATATTAGCTATTGGAAGACCTTGTGGTACATCTACTGTCGATGCATCTTTAAAGATATGTTTAACTATCATATCTTCTGTTGGTTGGAATGTTATAACTGAAATATAACCATCACTATTCATAATATCTAACACTTTAGTTAGACTACGTTCTAATACACCTAATTCATCATTTACAGCTATTCTTAAAGCTTGGAAAATAAGTTTAGCTGGATGACCTTTTTTATTCAATACTTTATTAGGTAAACTTGATTTAATAATATCAACTAATTCAGTAGTAGTTTCAATTACTTTATTTTCTCTATATTTACAAATCTTATTAGCAATTTGTTTACTAAATGGTTCATCACCATACTTATAAAAAATTCTAACTAACTCATTATAAGGATATTCATTAACTATGGTTTTAGCCGTCAATTCTTGACTTTGATTCATACGCATATCTAAAGGTGCTTCATCACGATATGTAAAACCACGTTCTACTATATCAAGTTGAAAGCTTGATACACCTAAATCGTAAACAATACCATCAATTTTTGTAACACCTAATTCTTCTAATTTTTCTTTAATAAATTCAAAATTAGACTTAATCATTGTAAAATTAGGACTAATCTTAGCTAATCTCTCACTACTTCTTGTAATAGCATAATCATCTTGATCAAAACAATATAGGTGACCTGTTGTTAATTTAGATAGTATAACACTACTATGGCCACCACCACCTGTAGTAGCATCTACGTATATACCATCTTCTTTAATATGTAAATTATCAATTGATTCCTCTAATAAAACACTATAATGACTATATTCCATAAACATACTCCTTTATATCTATAAAATAGAAAATAGATGCCATCAGCATCTATTTCTATCCGACTATTTCGCGTAATTAAGCTTCAGTTGATTCTGATTTAACAGTCTTAACTTGTCTTCCTTTATAGAAACCACAGTTAGAGCAAACGCGGTGAGCTAATGTTAATTCGCCACAGTTTGGACAAGTGATCATTCCTGGAACGCTTAATGCTTGATGAGAACGTCTCATTCCCTTCTTCATCTTAGAAACTCTACGAAAAGGTACAGCCATGTATTACACCTCCTACAATAGATCCTTGAGAGATTTAAACGCTTCGTTTATATTATCTTCTTCATCATCTTCAAAAGTATCATCCTCATCATAGAATAATTCATCACTACCAGATATATTAACTGGTTTATTAATCAAAATATTAGTAATAATTGCTTCTTTAGTATCTAATGTTTGACCATTAATCATAAAAGATTCATCATCATCTTCTTTTGAAAAACATTCTGTGAAATCAATATCTAATTCATAAGGTATCTCTTTTAAACTTATAGCTGATTCTAAAACTAAAGTACATTTTAGATTAAAAGCTATCTTATAACTATCATCATCAATTGGTGAGATAGTACCATTAATCATAAGATTTTGAATATCTAATATTCCTTCAACACCAACTAAATCATCTTTGATATTAATATCATCTTGAAATTTATATGGCATAGGCAACTTTCTAAGTTGCGCTAAAGTAAATAGCATAAAAATCACCTCAGCATTACATATTATAATATAAAGTCAATACTATTTTCAATAGTAATTAAAATTTATTTATTCTTATGTTAATAATTTATATTATATTAGAATAAAATTATAAAAATAATAATATGAGTTAATATTTAACGTAAAAAACAATAGAAATTAATTTCTTTAAGGCTGAATTTGAAGGACAAACGTTATTCTACCATATTATATAAATTAATAATTAATTAATTTTGAAATAAAAATATGATTAAATTATGTAAAATTGTGGTATTCCTTGAATATAGATATTATAAATAGTAAAATGAAAGAAAGGAGTGAAAATGTTATGTGTGATTACAAAATTATAAGTGATGGTTCATGTGACATCCCTTTAGATGTTGCTAAAGAACTTAACATAGAAGTTATACCTTTCTCTGTACAATTTAAAGATAATGATTATTTAAAGGAAGGTTATGAATTACCTTGTGAAAAATTATATCAAGAAATGGTAGATAATCCAGGTGTATTCCCTAAGTCATCATTACCTTCAACACAAGATTATTATGATTCTTTTTTAAAATATGTAAATCTAGGCTTAAAAGTAATATGTTTATGTATTACTCGTAAATTCAGTGGTTCTTTTAATTCTGCTATGAATGCACGTACAATGGTTTTAGATGAAAACCCTAATGCTGAAATAACAATTATTGATACTACTGTTAATACAGTTCTTCAAGGTTTAGTTGTTAAAGAAGCATGTAAGTTACGCGATAATGGCGCAACATATGAAGAAGTTATTAAGAGTATAGAAGATAATAAAGAAACTGGTCGTATCTTCTTCACTGTTTCAGAACTATCATATTTACAACATGGTGGACGTATTGGCAAATTAGCTTCAATTGTAGGTGATATTTTACGTATTACACCATTAATTACCCTAAAAGAAGGTGAAATCTTCTCTAGTGGTATTGCTATTTCAAGAAAAAGAGCTTTAATGAAAGTTAAAGATTTATTAGCAAAATATATGAAGGAAGTAAATGCAACACCTGATACATATCGCTTAGCTGTAGGTTATGGATATGATAAAGAGGAAGGATATCAATTTAAAGAGCAATTACAAAAGTTATACCCTGAATATAATATTGATATCGAACATATCGGTGCAACGATTGGTGTACATACTGGTCCTCATCCATTAGGTGTTGGTATAATAAAGAAATTCTAATGGATCAATTTAAATTAGAGTTTGTTTGTGATAAAAGTATTAGACTTTCTTTATTCTTGCAAGAAAAATTAAATAGAAAGTTCTATCGTAATTTAAAATCTAGTGGAGCTACTATTTTAGTAAATGGTAGCCCACTAGAGTTATATAAAGAAATTAATATTAATGATAAGGTAGAGATATATTATCAAAGAGATAAGAATGAATTAGATTGGGATTATGATGAAACACCTTTAGATATATATTATGAAGATGAACACTACTTAGTATGTTTTAAACGTCATGGTATATTGACAATTCCCACTAAAGGTGAACCGAAAAGTCTATATCAACAACTTCTATTTCATTTAAAAGATACACCTTCTACTATTTCTATACTAAATAGACTAGACAAGGAAACTTCAGGTTTAGTACTGGTTGCTAAAGACAGATATAGTGCTTTCTTAATGAATCCAGCTAAAGAAAAAATCAAAAGAAAGTATGTAGCTTTAACTAGCGGACATATACCTTGTGATATGAATATTGTTGCCTATATGGATAAAGAGGAATCATCTAATAAACGCATAATTACTAAAAATGGTAAATACAGTAAAACAATGGTTAGAATTCTAAATTACTATAAAAATTATACACTATGCGAATTAGAACTAACTACTGGTAGAACACATCAGATTAGACTTCATCTTAATAGTATTGGATATCCAATACTTGGTGATAATATGTATGGATACGAAAAGGCAAGTAGAATGTACTTAGAAAGTGTATATCTAGAATATGTTTGTCCTTATACTAATAAATTAATGACATTTAAAGTTAAAGAGGATTATTTTAATGAGTGAAACTAAAATAAAAAGAAAAAGAACAAAACAGGAGAATATTAGATTAGCTATCTCTTCTACAGTTCTTATTCTATTTGTGGGTTTAGTTATTGGTTTAGTTATTTATTTTTGGCCTTATATATATGGCTTGTTAAAAAATGATCAAGCTGTAAAAGATAAAATTATTGCAGCATTTGAAGCACATGGCTCTTATGCTTGGTTCTTACTAATTATTTGTAGTATGTTACAAGTAATTTTAGCAGTGCTACCTAATGGTATATTTGAACTTGTATCTGGTCTAATGTATGGTCCAGCAATAGGTGTAGTTATATCATTAGCTGGTGTAACGTTAGGTAGTCTTGTTGTATTACTTTTAGTAAAAGCCTTTGGTAAAGGTTTTGCTTCTTTATTTGTGAATCTAGAGGAAAGTGATAGATTTAAATTTTTAAAAGAAGAAAAAAGATGTTTAATAATGATCTTCGGTTTATTATTTATACCTGGGTTACCAAAAGATTTTATTGTATTCTTAGTTCCATTTATGAACGTTAAAATTAGAAATTTCTTAATTGTTAACTTAATCGCTAGAGCACCTTCTACAATCTTAAGTGTATACTTAGGTGATTCATTAATGACTGGTAATATCGGTTTAGCTATTATCTTAGGTATATGTGCTGGCATTATCGGTGCACTATGTTTAATATTTAATAAACAAATTGAAGCCTTCATAAATAAAATTACAACTAAGAAAAATAAAGAAATAGATAGTAAAATAGAGTAGAATAAGAAAATATTTTTCTTGACCATCTCATTGCACCCAACGTACGCATCTCGTATATGGCGCTTCATTTATATTAAACACAAAACTACTTAAGGTAGTATGAAAAGGAAGACCAGTCAAGGTCTTTCTTTTTTTATTTGGAACAGATTATACTTTTAGGCTTAGTAAAAAAAATATAGTAGATAACCTACATTATATATATAATCATAATCTAATATTAGTCGCTAAAATTCTTTACCAATATCATTATAGTTTTTGAGTATGGTAATAGAATATTATAATCGTCATCAGTAGGGCTATCTATTTCTACTAGTGGATCAAAACAAAAGTTTAGATATTTTTCATCATTAAGATTATTAACCTTAGTAGATTCACCTATACTATAAAGAGTAGATAACTTAATTACACCATTTTTTGTAATACAAAATAAGAAGTTCTTTCTAACCATTACAAATAACTTCATATCACGATCAGCTAAATTATTATCAATTGATAATCTCACTTCCATTAAATAGTTTTCAAGATACATATAATTATTAATAAAGTACTTTTCCTATAACTCTATTAGCATAACTTTACGTCTGTATGTTTCTTTACACCATTCATATATTTCATCTAGTATTGGGTTAGATTATTCATTCCTAATTCATTTTATTTCAGAAAATGATTCATCTTTTATCTTATGCACAATACTAAATATATCAATATTAATAACAACTTTGATATGATCAAAATTTATTCATTTAATGTTTTTATAATTATATAGATGTTAATTAAATTCATATATAGACATTTATAACTTTTGGTTTTACTATTTATTCTACTCTTTTTTGAATATATATATACACTTAATTATTAAGTAGTGGTATAATATAAGTACAAAGGAACGGTGATTTATATGAAGTATACTATTTGTATTAGTCGACAATATGGTAGTGGAGGACACTTTATAGCAAAGAAATTAGCTGAGAAATTAGGTATCGCTTTTTACGATAAAGAATTATTAGCTAAAGCTAGTGAAGAATCTGGTATCAGTCCTGCTATTTTTGAAAATTATGATGAAAAGAAAGATAATTTCTTCAGTGGTATTATCCCTACTGCATATGGATATGATATATCAATGGGTCAAAGAGTATTTTTAGCACAATTTGATGCTATCAGAAAGATTGCTGAAAAAGAATCATGTGTTATTGTAGGTAGATGTGCCGATTATATCTTAAAAGAGGAAGAAAACGTTGTATCAATATTCATTCATGCACCAATCGAAGATAGAGTTCTACGTGCAGTCAAATTCTACGATATTAACGAAAACAAAGCTAAAGATACAATTTTAAAGATGGATAAAAAACGTAAGAGTTACTACAACTTCTACTCTGATAAACAATGGGGTAAATCTGATTCTTATGATTTATCAATCTCCTCAAGCATTGGTATTGATGAAACCGTTGATGTAATTGCTGCTTACATTAAGAAAAAATTAAATCTAGAATAAAAATTAGGGAGTCTTAAGACTCCCTTTACTAAAATATAAGGTGGTTCTATTTGAACCACCTTATCTAATTATCTAGGTAATAAGACTATTTCATTTCTAATTACATCAAGTACGTATGGTGTATTAGGTTTAATTTCATTTTTAATAATCTTAGTAGCTATAAATGTTTCAATGTACTTAGTAATATATCGTTTAATAGGTCTAGCACCATAACTAATATCAAATGAATTACTTAAAATATAATTCTTTAAGTTATCAGTAAACTTTATATCAATATTTTGAGTTAATAATTTCTCATCAAGATTCTTTAATAATTTAGTAACAATCTTTAATTGTACATCCTTATCAAGAGGTTTAAAGGTAATTATTTCATCAATACGATTTAAAAATTCAGGTTTAAAGTATTGTTTTAATAAAGCTAATACTTCTTTACTATCTTTATTATCTAATAGTAGTTCACTACCAATATTAGAAGTCATAATAATTATAGTATTCTTAAAGTCTACTGTTCTACCTTGACTATCAGACAAACGTCCATCATCTAGAATTTGTAATAAAATATTAAATACATCATGATGAGCTTTTTCAATTTCATCAAACAAGATTATAGAATATGGATTTCTTCTAATCTTCTCAGTTAATTGACCACCTTCATCATAACCTACATATCCAGGAGGCGCACCTATTAGTTTAGCAACACTGTGAGCTTCCATATATTCACTCATATCAAGTCTAACAATATGATTTTCACTATCAAATAAAGCTTCAGCTAAAGATTTAGCTAATTCAGTCTTACCAACACCTGTAGGGCCTAAGAATAAGAATGAACCTATAGGTTTATTTTCATCCTTAATACCTGCTCTTTGTCTTATAATAGCATCACTAACTAAGTCTACTGCCTCATCTTGACCAATTACACGTTCTTTTAAAGTTTCATTCAACTTTAAGATTTTTTCTCTTTCACCTTGCATTAATTTAGAAATAGGAATATTAGTCCACTTACTTACAATATTAGCAATATCATTTTCATAAACTGTATCACTAATCATATTATTTTCTTTATTCTTTTCTTGATATTCACTAATTTCTTTTTCTAAACTAGGGATTACATTATATTGAAGTTCACTAGCTTTCTTATAATCTGCATTATTAAAAGCTTTTTCTAATTCAAACTTCTTATCTTCTAACAACTTCTTCTTATTTTTATATTCATCAAGTTGTTTCATTTCTTGTTTCCATTTTTGAGTCAATTCTTTCTCTTTAGAATCAAGCTCACTTAATTCAACATTAAGTTTTTCTAATCTAGCTTTACTAGAATCATCACTTTCTTTTCTTAATGCCATTTGTTCAATCTTAAGTTGTGTAATCTTACGATCAATATCATCTAACTCAGTAGGTTTTGAGTCAATTTCCATTTTAATTGAAGCACAGGCTTCATCAATAAGGTCAATCGCCTTATCAGGTAAGAATCTATCTGTAATGTATCTATTACTCATATTAGCTGCTGCGATTATAGCATTATCAGTAATATGAACCCCATGATGCATCTCAAAACGTTCCTTAATACCTCTTAGTATAGAAATAGTATCTTCAACACTAGGTTCACTAACAAGTACCTTTTGGAATCTTCTCTCAAGAGCACTATCCTTTTCGATATATTCTCTATATTCTTTTAATGTAGTAGCACCAATACAGTGTAACTCACCCCTTGCTAACATAGGTTTTAACATATTACCTGCATCTAGAGCACCATCAGTTTTACCTGCACCAACGATTAAATGAATCTCATCGATAAACATAATAATCTTACCATCAGATTCTTTAACTTTGTTTAGAACAGCTTTTAATCTTTCTTCAAATTCACCTCTATATTTAGCACCAGCGACTAAAGCGCCCATGTCAAGCTCGAATATTTCTTTATCCTTTAATGATGAAGGAACGTCATTAGCGACAATTCTACGTGCTAAACCTTCTATAATGGCTGTTTTACCAACACCAGGTTCACCAATTAGGACAGGATTATTCTTAGTCTTACGAGATAATATTTTAATAATTCTACGAATTTCCTCATCCCTACCAATTACAGGGTCAATTTTACCTTGACGTGCTAGTTCTACGACACTACGTCCATATTTTTCTAGTACATTTTCTTCATTGTAATTTGGTTGCATACGCTTCATTCCTTTCCGTAGATTTTATCTACAACTATATTATATCACTATTTTTGGCACTGTCAAGTGTAGAGTGCTAATTATTTATAAAAATTTAAAAAGGCGTATTTCTACGCCTATAATCCTTTAATAAATTCTAACACTTCTTGTGCATCAGTTTTAGTATTTACTTTTTCATTTAACTTAATAATTTCATGTTTATCATTTAATACATATGTAGTTCTTAGGACACCCATATATTTACGACCATACATACTCTTTTCTTTATAAATATCAAAATATGTGACTAAGTCTAAATTCTCATCTGATAATAAAGTGAATGGTAGTTCATACTTTTCTTTAAACTTAACATGACTTTTAACAGAATCTTTACTAATACCCAGTATTGTTACATCATTATCAACAAATTCTTGATATAAGTCTTTATAACCTAAAGCTTCTAAAGTACATCCACTAGTAGAATCTTTTGGATAGAAATATAATACTACATATTTAGTATTAATATCATATAAACTAATATTTTCACCTTTATCATTTAATAAAGTAAAATTCTTAACAACATCATTTAATTTCATTATTCTTTTCTCCTCTAAGATAATTTAAATAAAATTCTCTTGCTAAAGAATTGGGAGCTATGTTCTTTAAAACATTTTCTTTTGTAAACCAAGAAAAAGAATCTATCTCTAGATTAGGAATAACTTTAAATTCATTAGCATCTACAATATAATTTACCATAAGAGTATTACTCTTTTCATAATATTTGCTCATATTATATCTAATATGCTTACAAGTTAAACCTGTTTCTTCTTTTAATTCACGTTTTACTGTATCTTCTAATGTTTCGCCTTTATTAGTATATCCAGCAACCAATATATATCTATCTTTATTATATTGTTTAATTAATAAATATAATTCATCATACTTAACAATCATCGATACAGCAACATTAAAATGGTCATAATACGTATTATTGCAGATACTGCAATAATATTCATTAATACCATCTAAGCATTTTACTTCTAATAATTTACCACAACTACTACAATACTTCATCATAGAACTTTAACACTAAATTATATACAGATTCTTTATCTGTCTCATTTAAGATTTCATGACGCATATGTGGGAATTCATATTTATCGATATTAATAAACCCTGCTTTAACTAAGATTCCTATAGAACTATTTAAGCCCTTAGTACCACCAGTACATGGATCGTCTTCACCAGCAATAAATTTTATTGGTAAATTATTATTAATATTAGTATATTTCTTAGGACTACCAATATTACTTAACATTGTAAATAAATCTTTATAAGCAGAGTTTGTAAATGTAAAGTTACATAATTTATCATTATCATATTTTTTAACATTCTCTTCATTATAACTAATCCAATTATTTTTACTAATAGGATTTTCTACACTATTATTAAATGATCCAACACTTAATTTAGTTAGTAACTTAGAACTCTTCTTATCACCTTGGAAAAATTTAATACAACTAGCTAGGAATACACCAAACTTAGATTCACTTCTATAATTAGGTGCCCCACATAATATTAATTTATTTATACATTTACTATCTGTTTGTAAATATAATCTTGTTACTATAGTACCCATAGAATGAGCAAATAGAAATAACTTTTCACCTGGATTTTCTACTTTAATATGTGTAATAACACTCTTTAAGTCTTCTACAATAGCTATATGACCATGTTTTTTAGAAAAATAACCATAACCATTCTCGTTAACAGACTTACCATGTCCTCTATGATCATAGCTATATACTAAATAGCCGTTATTATTTAGCATTTTACAAAAGTCATCATATCTTTCCTTATATTCACACATACCATGTACTATTAGGACTATAGCTTTAGGATTATCGCATTCATATTTATTAATATTTAGATTTACATTATCGTACTTACTTTTAATATTATAATTTAACATAATAAACTGCCTCCTTATATTTATATTATAGTTTATAACAAGTAAAATATCTAGTATATTTAGCACTTAATCATTTTTATTTCACATTTTAACATTTTTTTAAATTTAGGTCTTTCTTTTTTTGTTTCATTGTGTTATAATTAACAAGCGATGGAAATGGCCCTGTAGCCAAGTGGTAAGGCACGGCACTGCAACTGCCTGATCGTTGGTTCGAATCCGATCGGGGCCTCCATTAGATTTTTTAAATCATTTTTTGAGTGTTTTTGTTAAATATTATTCGAGAAAACATAACATTTTAACATTTTCAAGTTATAATAATTTTAGTTTTTTAATTACAAAAAACAGCAAGATACATAAATGTATCCTTAAAAAAATAGCTTAATTTGGAAAAAGTGTTCGGAGCCTCCATCGTAAAAAACAAACACTTTTTAAGGTGATTTTTGTAAATATATTTTTAAAAAAGTAGAAGAAGAAAGGACTATTTTTAGTCCTTATTTTTCTATTTTTACACTATTAATTTTCTATTTTTTTGTTCCTTAATGTTAAAAAAGGAGTTTCAAATGCAAATAATAGATATTAGTGAAATTATTAAAAAAGGTATTAAACAATTACCAAATGGAAAATTCAAATTAGATAAAATTGTTAATGGAGTTAGAATTACTATGACAAGAGATACTATAGAAGAGTTAGTAAAAGACTTTATAGTTAAAGCTAATTTAATAAATAAAAATAATGATATCGAAATGCCGACTTTTGCAGAAGTTTTTAATTTGGTTTCAATAAGAAATAATCACACAAATTATACAATTCATAAAAACGAATTAAGATTTTTAAATTATTTTTCAGATATAAAAGATATGAAAGTTAATGAGATAACTAATACTATTTTAACAATTCAAACTAAAAAAATTCACGACTTAGTTGACAATGGAACTATTAACAAACATTATGCCAATAGTATTTTAAGAATATTAAAAAATATTTTAGAGTTTGCATACGATGAAGGTTATATTGGAAAAAACATTAATCATAATGCTATTACTTTGTATAAAATTAAAGCAGAACGTAGTGAAAAAATAGAAGAAAATTATATGACTGAAGAAGAATTAATAGAGTTTTCTGAAGCTTGTTTAAAGATAGAAGAACCTTTGTTTCAAAAAATAAATAACAAAGAATTTGTTTATATTATGACACTTTTATTTTATACAGGTGCTAGAATTAATGAAGCACGAGCTATAAAATGCGAAGATATAACTCTTTATTATGATAGACAAAATAAGGTGGAATACGCCGTAATTTACATAAAAGGACAATTAGTAGATGGTAAATCAAAATTTTCTGCAACTCAAAAAAATGGTTCTATGATAGCGAGAAAAGTTTTTATACCCTTTAAAGTTTATGAATTTTTAAGAAAATGTATTAAAGATTTTAATTTAAAAGAAAGTGATTTTGCTCTAGATTTAGAACATACAGGCAATCCTAAAACTAGAAGTAGAATTAGTGATTATTTAGATAAATATTTAAACTATTGCCTTGAAAATAAATTAATTAGGCAAAGTTTTCCTAAAAAAATTACGCCTCACGGTTTCAGATATTCTCATACTTTTTATCTTCAAACTATAGGTGTTTCACCTCAAGAAGCAGCCAAAATGCAAGGACATACTGTACAAGTTATGACTAATTATTATACTAGATCAGCCAAAGATGAGATAACAAAAATATTTGGTAAACAATAAAAAAAATAACCTTCCTCTTTTACTTTTATAAACATTTATACATTAATGTAAGTGTAATAAAGTAAAGGAGGTTTTTATTATGATTAAATTTAGATTGACTGAAACTTCAAATATTATTTTAGCATTAATAGGAATAGCATTTAGTTTCGGTTTTTTTATGGACCAAAGCACTGTTTATCCATTATTTATTTTTTGTTTTATGAGTATTTTATTTTTCCTGTATAGAACAAAATTTCAAGCAATTAATTATCTAGCAATAGGAATTAACTTCTTAGTTTATTTATTTACATTTGGCTTTTATAACAATGTATTCTTTGGTTTATATATTTCTAGTCCTATTATGATGGGCTTAGCAGGGTTTACTTCCGTATTATTTGTTATAAATGCGGTATTAAATTACTTATTAATGACAGGTAAATTAAAGTATGAGCCAAGCAAAAAATAATCTAGTTGAAGATAGAAAAATAGCTAAGAAATTAATTGAATTAGAAAAGAAATATGAAATTAATAGTTGCGAATTATTATCAAATTTTACTTTTCCTACTAAGGAAGAAAAGGATTTTAAAGATACAGTTTTAGAATACATTAAACGTAATCTAAACCCTTTAAAAATTAATTCATATAAAAATACAACATATACATTATTAAATAAAGAAGATTATAATAAACAAGGGGTATTAAATTTTATTTTTAAAACAACTCCAAATGACTTTTTAATAGTTAGAAATGATATTAACAACTATCGTGATGTATTGTTAACTACAAATAGTATGTTTAGATATACAGTCTTGTTAACTACAAATAAAAGTGATTATGATATAAAATTATCTAATGTATGTGTCATTTTTACTGATGATTATGAAGAAACTTTAAATAATTTCAAAGATAAAACATTATATTAAATTAGAAACTATAATTCTATTAACAGGTAGAGTTATAGTTTTTTTATATAAAAAAAGAGAGAACTTAATCTCTCATTTTTGTTACATAGAAATATTAATTAAACCTTTTTCAAAACCTTCTTTAACTGAACTTTTAATATTTTTAATGATAACAAATACATTTTGCTTAGTAGTACCAAACTTTTTAGCTACTGCTTCATAAGTAGGATCTTCATCGTATGTGCCATTAATATTAAAATAATCTTTAAATATTTCAAAGTTTCTAGGTGTAAAATTGTTTTCTACAAAGTTTAAAATAGCATTTAAATTATCGTTTTTTTCTTGTTCTTCCATTTGTGTATCAATATCATTTGTAACACCGAAATAATCACTACTTGTTGCATAATAATCATTTTCTTTACTTGCTTCTTCAGCATCACTACGCCACATTTTATACATATCTAATCTTTGTAAGAAATTATAATAAGGTTTACTACCTACTGTAAAACCCATTCTTTCTGCTAATTCTTCATACGATAAATATGGATTTTCTTGTAAAATGTTGTAAACTTCTGTTCTTTCTACGACTTGATTTGAATTTAATCTAAAGTTACCGCCGATATTACCATAAGTTTCTCTGATTTGAGCTGTTAATGGTAACCATAAGTATCTTTTTAATTCTCCACCGATTCTAATGTCATAAACATTGATTCTATCTTTTACTTTTAATAAACAATCATTGATATAATCATTTAATTGAGAAATATCATCAAGTCTAATTTTAAAATAATCACTGATTTTTTTGACAATTAGTGGAACGTAAGATAAAAGAATTTTTTCTTCTTTTCTTTCTGCAAAATTGATTTTCTTTGTTAATTGTTGTTTTAAATCTAACTTTTCTAACAAAGTTTCATCACATTCTTCTAACATTTTCTTAGCATAATCACCACATTTTAAATCAATAATAGTTTGATATTCTGTTAATGGTTCTAACACTCTATATTTCATATTTGGTTGTAAATAATAGCAACTAGGCACATTAAATACAGCTTCTTCTTCGAACTTAGAATCACGTGGCATTTTACTGATTTCATTAAAATCAAAATCTTCAATTTCATTTGAGAATTTAAATCTAGCTTGAACTAATACCTTTTCATAAAGTTCCTTATTTGGATCATTGTTTGTCATTTCATCAAATATCTTTTTATTGATTACTTTATTCCAAGACATTTTTTCTAACTCTTTTAAATTTAACATTTGCTTACCTCTTAGTAATTATATTATAGCATAACTGACACTTTTTTTCAAGAAAAAAGATAGTCTTTTGACTACCTTTTATAAATTAATATACGTATTTAACTTTTAAAGAAACGATTTCTTCACCTAAATAATTTTCATCTCTTTTTAGGGTAAAAAACATTTTATATTCTTTATTTTGTTCTAAAACTTTATCAGCAAAGAAGTAAGTACCTCTCACTTTTTCACCATTAAGAGTAGTTTTGAAAGCAAAGTGATTTTTTAATTCTCCTATTGCTTTAACATCTTCTAACATTAATGTTTTACAGAAAAGTGGTTCACCATTCATAAAACCAAAAGGTTCGAATTCGTCAAAAGATTCTCTTACTTTTTCTAAATTAAACTCATCTAACCATTCATAAGCTAAAACTACAGTATCTTTTTCTTTTACTTGTTTTAACTCTTTAGTGAATTCTTTTTTAAAGTCTTCTAAACATTCTTTTGTTTTTAATGTTAAACCCATTGCACCACTATGACCACCAAATTTAACATTATAATCTTTTTTGTTTAAAAATTCAGCACCTTCTATTAAATTGAAATATTCAGGGCTTCTTCCACTACCCTTAATAAAGTCGCCTTCTATTTCAGTAAAGATAAAAGTAGGTTTGTCAGTGCTTTCACAAATTTTACCTGCTACTATACCAATAATTCCTTCTTCGATTTCATTTAAACAAATAACATTAATTAAATCATCATCATTTAATTGTTCTTTTGCTAAGTTAACATACTTAGCACTAAGTCGTTTTCTTTCTTTGTTAAAATCTGATAATTTATCGATTAATAAATCATTTGGTTCTAAAAGAGCATTTAAACTCCAAAAAGCAGTGTCTAATCTACCACTTGAATTTAAGATCGGTACCATTGAAAAGCCAATAGTTTCGGCATCAAAAAATCTTGTTTTAACACTATTATTAGCCATAATACTTAAAATAAATTCATTGTCAAACTCACTATCACGTATGATTCTAATAGTTTCTTTAACTAACTCTTTATTTTCATTTATTAAAGGCATACAGTCTGCAATTGTTGCAAAACCTGCGAATACCTTTAATTCATTATGAAGAAGTACACTAGTCGTCTTTTCAATTAATGGTTTAAATAATTGATAAATAAGCATAGCGCCACAAATATCAACACCTTCACCAAAATGTGATGAGCATATTAAATCAGCATTAGGAATTTTCGTTGGAGGTGTATGATGATCAGTTACAATAACACGCAATCCAAGACTTTTTGCATATTCAATGCTTTCAAATTCTCTGATTCCATTATCTACAGTAATAATAGTTTTAACATTATTTTTATATGCTCTATCAACAAGTTTTTTTGACAAACCATAACCATCAGTAAATCTATTAGGTAAGATTGCTGAAGTCTTTTTAAAACCTAACATTTTTAAACATTTTAGAGAGATAGCAGTAGCCATCACTCCGTCAACATCATAATCACCAATAACACAAATATGTTCAAAAACATTAGTGTTTGTAATCATTTTAGAGAATTCTTCTAAATTATGAATTTTTAATTTAGGTAAATTGTTTTTTTCTTTTTCTTTTAAAGTTTTTAATATGTTGTTTAATTTTTCTTTTTTTACTTGAAACTTCATTTTTTCCTTTTCCTTTCTAAAAAATAAAGGTAGTCAAAAGACTACCCTATTGAACGAGAACTAGAATGGTAAGTCATCGTCCTCAACTTGGTTCTCTTTTGGTTCAGAACCTTTATTTTCTTTTTTGCGTTCACAGAACTCAAATCCATTTACATTTAATACTAAACGTGGATATTCACCATCTTTCTTAAATGTTGAAATGGAACCTTCAACTAAAATTCTGTCGCCTTTTCTGAAAAATTTAGCAATAGTTTCTGCAACTTTTCCAAATGCTGTTGCGTCAATAAAATCAACGGCATCATTTCCCTTTGGCAATGCTAAAGTTAATCTTGCAAATGATTTTTTTGCATCTTCCTTATTTGCTGTCAACTCAGGGTCTTTTACTAAATTTCCTAATAGATAAAATTTATTCATTATAATTACCTCGTTTCATTTAAAATTTTTTGTAACTCCATCTATTATTGATTTACATCTATATTAATGTATTAAATGTCTCGAAAGTAAAATAAAAAAAGCAAGTTTCCTTGCTTTTATTCATTGTGCCATAATTTATATGTAAACTTAGCTTCTTTTCCTTCAAAACTGAACGTAAATTCTACTTGGAAATGACTAACTTCTTCGGCGTTATACCATAATTCAATTTCTTTTTCAGCACCAGCTTTAATTGATACATTTTCAAAATCTTCACCTCTTAATTTATATTCATAATCTCTATTTTCATTTTTGAAATTAGAATATTTAGCAGAGATGTTATTTTCTCTAATTACAATTTCTTCTGATTTAGCATTATTTACTTTAAATACTACCTTTTTATACTTTTCATCTTTAATGTTTTGAATTTCTTTTAATGTTACAGTTAAATCACCAACTTTCTTTTCTGAACCAATATCATTTTGAGGCATACCATAAGTTTTAACATTTTGAACCTCTTTAACTAATGCTGTATAATGTTTATTACCATAACTTGCATAAACTAGCTTTTGTTCAACTCTATTAATTAAATGATATGTAGGTGATTTTGTAATATTCCATTCTTGAATTACACGAGGATATTTATCTATATCTATTAAATACCAACCAATATTTAATTCTTCAGCTGTTTTTTTCAAATTATCAACAAATTCAATACTTGTTTTATCACTTCTTAAATAAGTAGCAACTAAATATTCAGTTTCCTCTTGTCCATATAATTCTTGTTTACTAGGTGCAATAAAATGTGATTTAAAATTCAAATTAAGACCTAAAAATGTAAAAAACAAAACTAATGTTGCACAAATAATACTTAGAGGAACTAAAAATAGCTTTCCTAAAATTTTAGCATTTTGAAACTTTTCTTGTTTTTCTTCTTTAACTTCTTCAGTCTCTTCTAAGACTTCTTTAACTAAAAATTCTTCTGGTAAAGCATCTTCTTTTAAAAGTTCTCTTGTTTCTAATACTTCTTGTTTATCGTTAATTTCGTTTTGTTGTTTTTTTCTTTTGTTATTTCTTTTTTGCATTTCTTAGTCCTCCTTTTTAACAAATGATACTTTTTCTTCTTCAAAGTTAATATTATCTTGTGTAATTCTAATAGCTTCACAAATAGCATAATTTAAACATTTGCTTACCTTACTTGAAATTTTATTATAACTTGTATAAACAATACCAAAGTTTTGTGAATACTTATTTTTAATTACCTTTAAATCTTGATAAATATTTCCAATATATTTATTTCTAACTACTAAAACAATAAAATTATCAACAACATAAATCGAGTTAGTTTTAAAACAATCTTTATTTTTAAATTGATATTTTTTTAAATCGTCTAACATTGTCATAGCTTTATTATAAATACTATTTTGCATATAATAACTTCTAGTTAAGCCATCAACTCTAATAAATAACAATTTGAAACCTTGTTTACTTTCTAACTGACTTACATCTTCTAATAATTTATTATAATTAGAACAGTTAAATCTATAATCATAATAAGCATTATAATAACACTTATCTATTAATCTTTTAAATTCTATTAAATGTTTGTCAATTTTTCTTTTTAATTTAGCATTAGGAATATCTTTTTTTAATTCCTCTAGCTCATAAAATGTATTTGATAATACAATACTTTTTCTATTTTTACTCATTTTTAACCTCCTTAATCTTATAAAATAAAAATAAAAAAACTAACTCGTAAAGTATTTCTAACTTAAAAAGACACATCTTTTATAGCTTTAATCACACTTGATAAAAGTTTAGTTATACTCAACAAATACGGTCTATTTTTTTAAAGTCCCAAAGCTTTTCCTCAAAACCAATTTAATGATTCTCAAGTTGCTTCGAAATATTACTGACACAAAAACTGGTTTTAAATATACAAGTTACTTGAGCTAATTTGACTATCAATTCTTATGAACTGAAAAAATGTAGCCAATCAGTAATTTTAACTTTTTAAAGGGCGTTAAGTTAAACTCACAAATCAACTTCATTTACGATATCAGTTGATAACTTGCTTAATCTGACTTTTTCACCCGTAGTCATTAAAATTTCAGTTTGTATGCTTTCTCGTTTGCGAAGAAACTGCAAGTCGCCGACTACTGTGTCTTCTAGTTTTCCCCTGAAAACGGACTTACAAGTTTGACTATCATACACAGCTTTTATATGTTGAACTGAAATATAAATATCAGTGTCAACCTTAAGTAATTGTTTACCGCACTCTCTTAATTTCTCTGCAACAGTATCACCACTATAATTTGTATAATATATAGTGTCATCTGTTGTAGCAATAAAACATTTACTAGTCTTTTTACAAGGACTATAAACTAATTTATTATTAAGCGATGCGTTTCTTCTAAGTCTTTCACAACTTAGATTTTTTCTTTCTAAAGAGGCTACATATTTTATATCAGATGTTTTGATATATAACCCCTTTGCAATTTCACAAAAAGTTTTCATTTTAACCTCCTTTAGAAATTGTCAGTCTTTTTCTTACTGACACTAATATTAATGTATTAAACGTTTAAAAAGTAAATAAAAAACTAGAAGTTTTTCACTTCTAGTCTTATTTTGGCAATTTTACTATAGATAGTTTTTTACTAACTTTACGTCTTCGATTTCTTTCTAATTTCTTTTTCTTTTTTCTAGTATCTACTAAATCGTTAATTTTATTTTGGATGAAATCATTTTTTTCTTTTTCTAAACTTTGAATTTCCTCTTCTTTTTCAAGTATTTCTTCTTCAATATCTTCTAGTTTCGTTTTATCTAAAAAATTATAGGTTTCTTTCAAAAAATCATTATATTTTTTATCTTCCATTGAATATCACCCCGTTTTTAAGAGCGAAATGCAAATTAATTTTAGTAGCCTTTTTTGTTACTTCTTTGTCTTCTTCTATTTCACCAAATATCTTAATTTTTTTATTTCGATATTTTACAGGAATTTTATCGAAACTACCACAAATCATTCCTAAATCTTCTTTTCTCATTCTTTCCATAATAATTAAAGCGCCATAAGCTTTCACTTCCAATGAATTATTATATTTAGAACTGACAAAAGATAAAGTAGTATCAGTATCGTCTTTTACAAATGCTCTTAAAATATATGATGCAATTTGACCACAATTTTTTGAATTCCCTTTAGAATCTGAAGAAATTTTAACAATATTACTATTATCATTTTCAATAAAAGAATAAGGATCAGTTTCATCTAATCTAGTAGTATTTTTTAAAGCTAATCTAAAATTAATAACATTATAACCATCTTCTTTTTTATGCGGTAAAAAATAATTTTCTTCTGTAACTTTATTTTTCCTGTTTATCGGCAAATCAAATAAAACTGTTAATTTTTCATTTTCATTTGCACCCTCTAAAGAATACTTTGAAACTTCTTCTTTTAAGATTTTAGCAATTTTAAAGAATGTTTGAATATTATTAGGTTCTCTTTTCATTTTTAAAGTACAAATACCATTTGTAGCTATTAAATGCTCACACATATCTAGAGCTATACTATAAGGACTACTATACTTTAAATTTGCATATTCGCCCTCATTTAAATCAATTATTTTTCTTTCTGGTTTAATTTCCGAGATTATTTTTAACATTCTTTTTCACCTCCTCTTTCAAAGTTTTTAAAATAAAATTTACCGTCAAAAGTAGTTTTGTCTTGTCTTTTTCTTGTGTCTTCTCTTACGACCTTAACAAAAAATGTTGCTTTAAAATTTTCAATGATATCTTTTTTAATTTCGTTATATAATTCATCAGTGAAATTTTTGAAATAAATAACAAAGCCTTTTTCTATCAAAGTATAATCATCTAAGAAAAACTTTCTTTTTGGTTCTAATGTAATTAAAATAGGAACTTTTAAATTTTCTAAAAACTCTGCTTTAAGCTTACTTTCGTTTTGGAAAGCGTAAATATTATATTTTTCTCTAGCATTTTCAAAAAATCTATCTATTCTTAATTTTGATGTAATTTCAGTTTTTTTACTTCTCATTTATTTTCCTCCGTTGTGTTATTATTAATGTATAATTTCAACGTTTAGTCAAAGTCAAAAACATCAGAATCTACATCAAATTTATCATTTTTGCTATTTTCTAATGAGTTATCGTTATTATCATTTTCTGGCAAAACAACATCATTAGATTTAAAATCTTCAGCATTATCAAAATTATCAATTAAATCAGGTGAATCATTATCTAATAATTTACTTAGCTCAGCTTTTACATCAACATCTTTCGGATCAAAACCATCTTTAATACTTATACTAACATCACCATCTTTTTCTCTTTCGATTCTGTTTAATATATAATCTTCAATTTTCATATTTCCTGATTTTTCGTCTAATTTGAATTTTCTACCGTCAACAAAACCATTTTCAAAATTAATTACGATAGGAGAATTTACTTCTGTAAGTGTTCCCATTTTTCCGTTTTCACTTCTATCGACACTAAATTCTTTAGCAAAATTATCAGCCATACCATTTTGTTCTATTGCAGGTCCAAGAGAAAAAATAGTAATTTTATCTGTACCAACTTCAAATCTATTATTTCCGTTTTGTTGTTCTAATTTACTAGCAAAACTATAATTTTTAGAAAGTTTTTCAAAATCACCTTTGCTTTTTACACTTTCAAAATCAACTAAATTAATATTTTTATCAGTTTTAATTTCAATGCCACTATTTTCATTAGGTTTTTCATTTTTATTATTTTCTAGTTCATTAACTTTATTTGTTAACTCAGCATTTTTATCTTCTAACCCTTTATTAGCATTTTCTAAAGTTTCAGCTTTATTTTCTAATGCTGAATTCTTATTTTCTAGTTCTTCATTTTTACTTTCAAGTTCTGAGTTCTTATTTTCAAGGTCTTTGTTTTTATTTTCCAATTCATTGTTTTTGTTTTCTAACTCGCTATTCTTGTTTTCCAACTTTTTATTTTTGTTTTCTAAATCATCATTTTTCTTTTCGGCTTCATTTAACTTATTTTCTAAACCTTTTATAATATTTTCAAAGTCATCTATTTTTTTGTCTTTACTAGCTAACTCATTTTTAAGTCCATCTATATCTTTCCCTAATTCGTCAATTCTATTATTTAAATCTTCATATTTACCATCATCATCATCTTCATCAATTGGTACAAGAATATCTTCAATTCCGTCAGTATCAACTAAATCTCTTCCTAACTCATCTTCTTCATCGAATATGTCTTTACTGTCATCTTCATTTGTATCCGTATCTTCCTCGCTAGGTGTATCTTTTGTGTCATCAGTTTCTTCGTCATCGCCTTCTTCTTCCGATTTTTCTTCATCATCTTTTTTATCATCTTCATCTTCTGACTTTTCTTCTTTTTCAGTTTCAGATTCTGATTCTTCTTCGCCCTCAGGTTTTTCATTTTCTTTATTATCAGGAGTTTCTACACTTTTTTCATTATTTTCTTTTTTTTCATCTTTATTTTCTACTTCTTTTTCGGACTTATTTTTCTTTTCTAAATTATCTAATTTATTTTTAATATTTTGTTCTAGTTCTTTTGAAAAATTTGTTTTATCTAGTTTTTCGAAATCTTTAGAAAAATTCTTTAATGCTTTTTCTTTTTCTACTTCTAATTCTTTGATTTTTTCTTTTTGTTTTTCAGGTTCTAATTTAGAAATTTTACCATTAATATCATCGATTGTTTTTTTAGTATTTTCATATAAACTATCTAGTTTTTTAAATTCTACAGTGTCTGCTTTCATTTTTTCATAGAAATGCTTATATTCTTTAGCTAATTTTTTATTTTCTCTAGCTGTAGTTGGATCCTTCCAAATACCAAATCTTAATTTAGCATATCTTTCATCATAAAAATCAAACTTATCACTACCAAAAGCTTGGAATATTCCTTTTAATGCAGACATTACAATACGTCCACAAATCGGAACAATTAAGTCAAAACCGATATCTCTTTTACCAGTTAAAAATTCTCTAAAACTTCTACTAGGATTTTCTTTATATACCCAAATACTGTCTAACCCTCTTTCTAAAGCTTCGTTTTTGAAATCTATTCGCATTTTTAAATCAGCAATATCTGAAATTTTGTTTTCTTTTTTAACGTTTTCTAAAGCAGTTTTATAATCAGATTTATTATCTTTAATATCTTTATAGATTTTTAAATCATTATAATGCTCACTAAAATTTTCATTGATTGCTTTTAGGAATTTGTTATTATTAACTTTTATCTCTTTACCATCTGTAATATCTTGTTTATATTGTTTGATACTATCTCTTAAAGATTGTTCTACTTTAGATAAAGAAGCTTCAAAATCGTGAATATTTTTAGCAAATTTTTCTTTATCCTTATCTGGAATTGAATCATTTTCTTTAAAATAATTATAAGCTTCATTACGGTCAAAACCTAAAGTATCTTTTAAAATTTTATTATATATTTCGCCAATTTTGCCTCCATCTAAACTGTAATCATTTTTTTTAGTGTCAAAAATATCTCCTTTAATGTTAATAATGCCTATTTTTTCTGGATTAAAACTTATTTCTCTCCCTTTGTCTTTTTGTGCATCTTGAATTGTATCGTAGATTTTAATCTTATCAATAGCGCCAGTTTCATCGTATTTAACAACCCCATTTATCATAAGACCACTATTTTTGTCTATTATTATGGTATCTAATTCTTGAAACCTGTCACTACCTTTAAATGTTTTTGGTTTGGACATTTTAATCACCTCCTTAACGTTAAATATCCACATATATTAATGTTTATTTATCCGAAAAAATAAAAAAAGGAGCTTATTGCCCCTCAGTTTTTGCTAATTCTTCCTCAATAGCTTTCATTTTTTCTTCTATATGCTTAGCTTTTGATAAGCCTAACACATAAGAACCTTCTAAACTCAAAAATAAAATGTCAGTATAAAGATCATCTACATTATATTCTTTTTCAAGTTTTTCTAACTTTGTTAAGATGTTTTGTGGTAAATTTTCTCTTTTAGTTGCTAATATATTATCTTTTAATTTATTAACAGCTATAACAGATAACTTATATGCTAGATTATTTATATGTTGATAATAACAATTATATCTAATCTCTGTCACTAACTCTTTTACATTTGGCATAGTGTTTAAACAAATGATATAATCATCCATAATTAAAGCACCAGTTTCTAAGAAAAGATTGGCTCTGAATAATTTTTTATCATATTGCCCACATCTTTCTTCTAATGTTTTTAAGCACTCTACCATTTTTTTAAAGAAAACTGTTTCCATTTTTTTCTTATAAGGGTAATACTCTAAAACTAAAGTATCTACTTTGTTTTGTTTTTCATCAACAACATTGTAAATTAAGTTTTCTCCCTTCAATTCTTTAGTGATTTTTTTCATATTCTTTTTCCTCCTACCTACTATATATATACACTGTTTAGTAATTTTCTATTACGAAGTTAAAAAAATGAATTTAAAATTAAAAATTCTCCTTTTCTTACCTACGTACAATGATATTAATGTATAAAAAATGTATGACGTAAAATAAAAAGAGTGATTTTTTTCAATCACTCTAATTTTTTATTCAAAAAAAGTTAAATTTTCAATGAATTTCTTATTTGCTTTGCCTCTTTCTTTTAATTCTTCTAATGAATTATAACCATCTTTTCTATTGTTATAAACATTATAAGCCATTTTTTCACCAACACCTTCAATAGCTGTTAGAGGAAACAAAATTTTATTTGTATCAGCTAAATAATTTTTATAATGACTTTTATTTACATCAGGGGCTTTAAAAGTGATACCTTTTTTAATACATTCTCTAGCAACGTCTAAAAATAATTTTTCGTCCTTATCAGTAGCAGTAGCATTTTTCATTTCATTAATTCTTTTAATTTCTTCTTCAATTTTGAAAATATTATTTTCACAAACTAATTTAGCATTAACTTTAGAGCTTCTAATAGAAAAATACGCACAGTAAAACATTATTGGATAATGAGCTTTAAACCAAGCAATACGCATAGCACTCATTACGTAAGCGGTTGCGTGTGCTTTTGGGAATAGATACATTATTTTTTCAGCACTATAGATAAAGAAATTAGGAACATTATGTAAAATCATTTCTTCTTTATACTTTTGCCATTTTTCTTTATCTTTATATGTTTTGCCTTTTCTGACAAATTCCATAATTTCAAATGCTAATTTTGGCTCTAAACCATAATTAATTAAATAACGCATTACATCATCTCTACAACCTATTACATCTTTAAAAGCAATTTCACCAAATGGTGTTTCACCCTTAATTAAACTACTTGCATTATCTTCCCATACATTTGTACCGTGAGATAAACCAGATGTTTTAATTAAATCACTAAATGTTTTCGGTTTAATGTCTTTTAACATTCCCTTAACAAAGTCAGTTCCAAACTCACTAATTCCAAGTGAATTAATTATACCACTTTCATCTTCATTTAATAACGCTAAAGTTTTCTTATCGAACACTGGAATATCTTTATATGATTTTATTTTTCTAGATAATACAGGGTCTTCTTTAACTAAGTCCATTAAAAATTTTAACATAGTCGGATCATCGTGTCCTAAAATATCTAATTTTAATAAGTTGGCATCGATTGAATGATAATCTAGGTGAGTTGTGTACCATTCTTGAACTTTATTTGAAGGATATTGAATAGGTGTAAAATCGTAAATTTCTTTTGTCTTAGGAACAACAATAATACCACCTGGATGTTGTCCTGTAGTTCTTTTTACACCCTCAATATTTTTAGCTTCTCTTTCTATTTCAGCCATAGATACAAGCTTACCTATCTTATTATAATAATCGGAAATCATTTTTTCTGCAGTTTTAAATGCAACAGTTCCAACAGTACCAGCTCTAAAAGTATAATCGTCACCAAATAATAACTTAGTATAATCGTGAGCTTTCCCTTGATACTCACCACTAAAATTAAGGTCAATATCTGGTGTTTTATCACCTTCAAAACCTAAGAAAGTTTCAAAAGGTATATCGTGTCCATCTTTGATAAGTTTTTCACCACAAACAGGACAAATAGCATCTTCTAAATCAAAACCATCATCTACATTTTCTAGCCTTTTTTCTAATTTAGAATCATCACCACTAAAAGCAGTATATTTACAAATGTTACAATGATAATGAGGTTCTAAAGGGTTAACTTCGGTAATATTCATTAAATAAGCTACAAAAGATGAACCTACAGAACCACGAGAACCTACAACATAACCATCTTCATTAGATTTTTTAACAAGCATATAAGCAATATAATACATAATATAGAATTTATATTTAATTATAGAATTCATTTCTTTATTAAATCTTTCTAAAATACGAGGATGAATTTCGCCTTTAAATTCATATTCTTTTATTCTTTCATTTAACAAACTTACAAATTCTTTTTCTACAGATTCTATATTTTTACCACCAGTCACGTCTAATCTATCTTTCAAAAAGTCATCAGTTGGAGCGAATAATTCCTTTGGTATAACTTCAATTTCACTAATACTTTGATTAAACTTTTCATTATTTTCAAAAACCAATTTAAATAACATATCATCATCTAAATAATAGTTTTTTAATAATTCATTTTTAATAGTATCAGTAGTTTTTAAATATAGGTTAGGTACTTCTTTTTCGAATAGTTCGTGTTTTTTACCACCAACAAGTAGTGTATTTACTACTATTTCATAATACTTCTTTTGATTTTCATATAAGTATTTAACATTATCAGAATATAATGCTTTATTGATATTTGTCTCAATAAATTCACTTAAAGTTTTTTGTGCCTTGTCTATCTCATAATATGCCAAAAACGCTTTATAATAGTCAAAAGAATAGATTTCGATATAATCTGAAATTCCAATATAATCTTTTACATTGTCTGTTTTCCCAACTTCCAAATACTTTAATAATAAATCACCGCTATTTACCACTAAATTCGCTCTATATTGAGCGATATCGTCTAGTGTAATAAAACCACCGTGTTTAGTCAAATTCGTTGTTAAAGCCTTAGAAATAAGCTTATATAACGCCTTTAAACCATCTTGATTTTTAGCAATGATATTCATTTTAATGCCTTTTCTTATATCTATATTTTCATTATTTACAAGTTCATTTAATTTTTGGCAGTTCATATTATAATCAATGTTATTTTCTAGAATTTCTAACTTTTTAACTTTGATTAATTCTAACTTTTCTAATAATGCTTTTAAATTATTATTTTCATTAGAACAAATAAACTTATAACTAAAGTTTTTACCGCTTTCACTTGTACTTGTCTTTTTAAAATCAATATTATTTTCCGCTAGTAAATTATCTAATTCTTCTAATTTAGCTTTTCCTAATGCACTAAAAGTAATTGTATAAGTTTTGTTTTCTTTTAGATTTTCTATATCAGTTTGATTTGTGTATGCTAGTTCAATTAGTTTTTCAAAAACATAATAAGTTTGCATAGCATCATCAGTTGCCCTATGATGATTGAAATCTTGTAAACCAAGTTTAACAGTTAAAGCATCTAAATTATAACTTCTAGAAACTAAACCACTATTTCTTGCTAAAATCATCGTATCAATAGTATTAAACTTTATGTCAGTTTTTAAATACTTTCTAATACTTTCTTCAATATGTGCAATATCAAAACTTACATTGTGTCCTACAATTACACTTTCACCAACAAACTCTAAAAAATCTTTTAATGCTTCAGTTATTGAAACACCTTCATTTTCTAATAATTCATCATCTATATTAGTCAAACTTATGATTTCATCAGTTAATTTCTGTTTAGTTTTTATTAAACGATTAAATTTAACAAATTCACCATTAACTTTTTTAACAGCACCAAGTTCAATAATATCATTAGTTAAAACATTAATACCAGTAGTTTCAATATCAACTAAAACAATATCGTCAATAGTTTTATTATCTTCTCCTTTATAAATTAAATTTTCATTGCCACAAATAACATTAAATTTAATTCCATATTGTCCCTTAACATTATATTTTGAGGCATTTTTATATAAAGCAGGAAAATTTTGACAACCCATATAATCACATAGTGTTAAAGTATCAATTCCATAAGTTTCAGATAATTTTAAATAATCTTCAATTTCATTTAAACCATCATATTCACTCATTTTACTTTGCAAAGAAACAATACCTCTTTTTTTCTCATTAACACTCGTTTCTAATTCAAATTCTTCTAAACTAGACGTCCCAAAACTTTCAATATCGTCTTTACTTTTAACGTGTAATACTATAGAACCATCATTTTTGAAAGTATCTTCCATTAAAACACCTTCAACATTTAACTCATCACCAACATTAAATTTAACTTCTTCTTTAGTAAACAAATTAATTATTAAACTTTCTTTATAGTCAGTAATTAACAGTTTATAGATAAAACCATTTTTAATAGCTTTCATTTCACTATCTATTAGTTTTCCTTTAACAATTACGTGTTTATAAGGAAATTCATTTAATGATAAACCATTTTTAGGTAAATCTTCTAAGCTCATATATCTAACCTTAGTTTTAAAAGCTTTTTTGACATATTCACTCTTTTTATTTGTTTTAGTTTCTTCATCTTCTTTTACAAATTTTGAATTATAAACAGAATTTTTGCTTTCTTCTATTACAAAATAAGGATAAATTGTTAATATATAATTCAAAAACCTCATTACATTTGCATGATCCGAATAATAGATATTATCAATATTAACAACAAGTTCCTCCTTTTCTTCTCTGATTTTAATTTCAGAGTTAAAGTTCTTAACCATTTTTCTAATAAATAAAATAGCTGTTTTTTTACTTAAATCAGGTATTGAAAAAACAATATTTCTATAAGTTGTCTTTGAAAAATTTTCAAGTACCTTATCATATAGTTCTAAATACACTTCTTCTTCAAAAATATTAGAACTAAAAATAAACAACCCCTTACTTTTTTCAGGGTTTGTTTTAAATTCATATTTTACATTTTTAAATTGTTTTTCTAAATTTTCTTCATTAATTTTTGTCAGTATTTCTTTCACTTCTCTCATTTTTAATTAATTCCACCTTTCTTTCTAAATAAAAATATAAATTATTTAATAACAAAAACATACCAAATATTGAAGAAGATAAAATAGATGGTAATAAAATAAGCATAGTAGATAATGAAATCATAATTTTGAAAATCTTAATAGTCTTTGTTCCTTTAAATCTAAACATTTGAAAAATTTGTATAAGAATTAAAAGTCCTGGAATAATATATAACCAGTCTCTCCCCACAAAATCAAACCATAAGAAATTTGAATTTCCGTTTACAAGTCTAAAATATTCGTTTCCGTACGATAAAATACTTGTCCAAAAGAACACACCCAATGTTCCAACTATTACACTATACAAAATATGTGTCAAACTAAAATTATTATCTTCTAAAACATCAATCATTTTATTAGCTTTGACTGATTGTGCTTTATCACCATACTCGCTAAAATCAGTATTTTTAATCTTTATTAATTCTTTTCTAATTTTGTAAGTTTGGAAAAATAAATCCATCACAATATTTCCTACTGGATAGATAATAAAAATTCCCACAAACATAAAACAAAAATAAGCATAACCGCTAGGTAAAATAAAATCAAAATATCTTACACCCTCAAACATAGTTCCTACTGTTAATTTTTGAAACCAGTTCATTTCATTTAAAAAATTATTATATGCTTCATTATTAGAACCAAATGCAAAAAATGCTGATATAAACAAAAATAGAATAATTATCACTTTAATTAACTTTTTCATATTTTCCTCCTTTTTTATCCTATTACACTGATATTAATGTTTTTAAACTTCTAATAAGTCAAACAAAAAAAGGATACCTAAGTATCCTTCTCGAAATTAATTATTGTTGTGCTTCGGCAGGTGGTTCAAAGCCTTGGAAAGCTTGTGTAATATCTTCTAAAAACTTACGTGCAATTTCACCACAGTTTTCATATAACTTTTTAACTAGTAATGGGAATTTATAAATGTTTCCTTTAAAATCCTCATAATATTGTTCTAAATTTTCTTTGCTGAAAAAATCATCTAACTGTTCTTGATAAGTAGGGCCAATTTTAGCTTTTTGAATTGCTTGACTATCAGTTTTTCCCACATCCCTTGCGTCAGCATAAATTAAATAGTCAATAGTATAAGTTGTTTTAGTTGAAAGATCATAAGATTTTAACCATAGAGTAAAATCACTAAAATAACGGCCTCCCACATTACCCCAATTTTTTACATAAACATTGTCTGACCAACGATATAATTCTGTTTCATTATCATAAGTACCAATTTCTTGTTCAAGATTCACATTATGTTTTTTACCTCCAACGAGTTCAGTATTTTGATTACCGCCTCCACTCGTATTAGGTAAAAATCTACCTACAACAACAAAAATACCAATAACTGCTAATAACACAATACCACTTTTAAATAAGAATTTTAAAATTTTTAACATATAATTCATTCCTCCTTTGTTAGTTAAATAATTCTTTTAAATCATTGATAAATAATTTTTGTTCTTCTGGGCTTAATTCTCTTAAGCCATCTTCACCCATTATATGTCCCTTAACTTCACCAACAACCTCTGTAATGATGCCATCTTTAATTTTGAAAATGATCGGAACATAAACTGCATAAACATTATCTTCTGTAGTAGTTAATTCTAAATCTGATTTTTCATCAAATTTATAAATTAAATCATACATTTTTTGGTATTTATCACCATAAGTTTTAATACCAGTTTCTGTTTCTTTTAAATCACCTTTAAGATTTTCTAAATTGAAATAATTAATCTTTTTTCCTGTTTCTTTACTAACTTCATCATAATAAGCAATATATTGTTGACACCAAGGACAATTTGGTTTTCCAAGATAAACAATATGTTCACCTTCTTTTAAAACTGAAGTTTCAAAATCATTAAAACTGTCATAAACATTAAATGAACTATAATCGCCATTTAATCTTGTATAATCACTTAATTGATGCTTAACCGTATTATCGTTTTTGTCATAAAAAGAAAACCAAGTTAACAAAAACACTAATAATATACTAAAAAAACTTGTGAAAATTATTCTTTTACTTTTGCTCATATTTTTCCTCTATCTTGTATATATTATAACATAGTCAACTTAAAAAGTAAACTAATTACAAGAATTACCTCCTATATTACAATTTTCTTTTGGAACATCATTATTGCAAGATGCAAGTGTTCCTAAACCAATCATAGAAATTAAAGCTATTAATAACGCTTTTCCAACAAATCTTTTCATTTACTTACCTCCTTAACACTTATATTAATGCCTATTTTTTTTATACGGTAAAAAATTTTTTTGTTATTTTACATTTTTTTTATTTTATACATTAATAAATATGTAGTTAGACTAGAAAAGGAGAATTATTTTCATATATATAAATTAGAAAGGAACTGAGAAAAATTATGGAAAATAAAAAATTATTAAATGATTCTATTATTAATATTAGAGTAGAATTACAAAAGAAAAAATTAGAAAAAACTGGTAAAAATAAATTTGCAGGTTTCGATTATTTTGAACTTGCTGACTTTTTACCTACATTAAATGAGTTAATGTTAAAGGAAGGTATAAATGATATTTTTAGTATTGAAAATAATCTTGCCACATTAACTTTAATTAAAGGTGAAGAAAAACAAAGTTATTCAATGCCTTTTGTTCTTTTTGAAACTCCTTTGAATCAAAAAGGAATTAAAAGTATGCAAGACATTCAATATCTAGGTGCATTAAATACTTATTACAAAAGATATTTATATCTAAATGCTTTCGGTATCACTGATGGTGATGTAATAGATGCTATTGATAATAGTTCATTAGGGAAAGAAAACACTGACAGCACTATTACTAAAGAACAAAAACAAAAAATTTTATCTTTAGTAGAAACTAGTAAAATTAATAATATGCTAGAATTCTATGGTGTTGAAAAAATTGATGAATTAACTTATGCTCAAGCTTCAGAAATTATCAAACGTAAAACCAAAAAATAAATAAAAAAACAGTTCTAGTCTAAATTAAAAGAAGCCTTTATTGGCTTCTTTTTTGTTTCAACTCTTTTAAAGATGCAAGTGCATTTTTATCAATATTATCGAACTTTAATTTTAGTTCAAAAGCTTCAATTACTTTTCTAGTGATATATCTGACTTGATTAACTGTTAAATTATATTCACTAGCATATTCTTTGTGGCTTTTACCGTTAATAAAATGTTCAACTAATACTTCAGTTCCAAAGTTAATGCCTTTAACCGCTCTTTTAGCACTCTTTAAAATATCATATCTTAATTGACGATATTCTTCTTTGTCAAAGTTGATAAATTTTTCTAAACTTAAAGATTTTAAAGCTTTATTAAAAGTATCAGGGTTAATATTTTTTAAATAACTTTTTGCATAAACTTCTGTAGTTGGAAGTTCACCATTATTTTTAAAATAAGCATTTGTAAAATTAAGAATTTTAAATTCACTAGACTTAACACCTAAATCTTCTCTAATAGCTTTTTTGATACCATTTCTAATGCCACTTTGACTATACCACCAAAAAGAACAACCTTTTACTTTCCCTTCAGTTTTCTTTGCAATAGCAGGTTCATATCTATCAAAAGATTTTTCCATTTCGAAATATGCATATTCAAAAGCTTTTTCTTTATTGAACTTATAATCACTATATAAGTTTTCGAATAAAATTATATTTGTGTTAATAGAATGTATATTAGATTTTAAAATATTATTTTTTAATTCTAAATATTCTTCATTAACTTCATAACCTTTCATTTCTTTAAGTTTTGCTAATCTAATAGTATTAATTAAATTAGTCTTTTTATCGTAGTTTAAATTGAAAACTACATTGTTCACGTGGAACACTCCCTTTCTCTATATAATCATATTAATTAATGTATAAAAAGGGAGAAAAGTAAAAAAATGTTAGTTATCAATGTTTTCTATATTTTTAGATTCTATATAGTCAACTTGAACAGGCCCACCAACAAATTGAAAAACACATTTGTTTTGAACTAGCGATATAACCTCTTCACAAGTTTCTTTACATTTAACAGCGACTTTTTTTATATCTTCATTTATATTAAAAGCAAACAAATTATAATTAGGTAAAGCACCATTATTAATTGTAACAATAGCTTTTCCTTTAAAAAAAACTTGTATCCCATTTTGATTTAAAACGTATTCACAAATTTCATTTTTAAAACCTATTAAGAAAGAATAAGTATTAGGGCTTTGTATAATTTTAATTTTGTTTAGCAACTTCATACAAAAATCAAAGGGTGTTTCAATAGTTTTATCTTTAATAGTTTCATTAATTTCTTCTTCTAACCTTTTAGAATAATCAACTCCGTTAAATGTTTTATTCAAACCAAAAGTTGCAATTAACATTTTGTTTGTTTTAAATAGTTTTTGAGTATTATCATTTTCGATTTCAGGATACCAAGTATTTCCATTTAAAGTAGATCTTGAATCAGTTGCACAAGCAATACCATTATTATTAGCACACATTATCACATAGCTCATAAATTGTTTTTCTCTTTCGTTTTTATATGTTTCAGGCTTAGTCATATTTTCAGAATAGCCATTAAAACTTTTATTATCGTCATATAGACCATAATTATCTTCTGTCATTGTTATTGATTGTATCATAAAAACCTCCTATTTTATATATATTAATGTCTATTTTTATTACATAGTAAATATTCTTTGAACTTTCAAAAAAATTAAAACAAACAAAAAAGAAGCCTTTTTTGGCTTCTTAAATTAATATAAACATTTTACAATTACATCGTCAGGAATAATTGTGTTTTTTTGACCTTCAACATAACATTTAGACCAAGCAGAATCAGGCCTATGTGTTTGATTGGCTAAAATGTAATGAGCAACATTTAATGCATTTATCTTAAGTCCTTTTTCAATCAAACTTATAAATTCATCTAAATCAGAAATCATTCTTACATTTTCGTAGAATAAATTTGTCCTAATCTCATCCATCCAGTCATCCGCTGTATATACATAAGGTGAATATTGATAAGTAGCACCAATTTCTTTTGCTTTTTCTTTAAATAAATTATAATTTGCTTCAAAATTTTCATCAAAAGCTATATGATATCCAATTCTCTCAAAAGTCGAATATGAACTACT